>Ga0307510_10000019_pt1 | contig 186383 bp, 130 predicted proteins | sample 12_EM_MG_FD_207224 | JGI IMG/M metagenome (GOLD analysis project Ga0307510, IMG submission 207224) | Populus trichocarpa ectomycorrhiza microbial communities from riparian zone in the Pacific Northwest, United States - 12_EM | ecosystem: Host-associated > Plants > Roots > Unclassified... | reverse complement strand
GACGGCTGGGACGAAACAAGACCTTTATCGTCCACCAGAATCACGACCGGCTCAAGCTTCCCAGTGATATCAATGGGGTGACCTGCGCCTCCTATTTCGAGAGCAAGAGCTATGATGCCGCCCTTGGCCCCGCCTCCAGTAAGATCAGGGGGGCGGTGGAGCAGGAGATCGCAAGACAGACGGGGGAGGACTTTATAAATCAGGAGAAGATACGCCGGCTGATGCATGGCGGATTGCAGGTGGTCTGTCGTGCGCTGTCCAGTCCGAAGACGCCGGAGGACGTTAAACTGCGGGCCTTCGTCTTCATCCGGACCGGCGACGAGCTGGTATGTTCCCATTTCTGGGCGCCATTTCCGGCAAAAGAGGTCATCGGAGAGCTACGATTCAAGCTCAACGACGAGACGCAGAAACAGGTAGCCGTCGTCCGGGCTGCTCTTAATAAAGAGGCAGTGGGGATGTCCATCAGCTTTGACGCGGCCCAACTAAAAGATATGGAGGGAGAGGTGGAACGAGATCTCTGTTATGTCCTCGCTGCACCGATCACCGCCCCCAATGGAGAGGTCGTGGGTACGGTCGATTTTGACGCCTCTTCCGAACCAGGAAAAGAAATTCTGAATAATGCAGTATCCCGCAATGTTCTTTTCGAACTGGGGAAGATGCTGCATCTCGTCCTCATAAAATAAGTCCATATGCTAACCGATAAATTTTTTGCCGAAGTATCCCATTTTTCAAAGGCCAACTGGTGGGTATATATCGCCTATATCCTGTTGCTGGCGGCCGTGTTCTTCTCTGGCGCACCAAACCTGACCTCGGTGGCGGTGATCCCTTCCCTGCACTTTGTGGCCGACATTTTTATCATGATGATGCTGACGGCCTATCTCCGCGGCGACTATCGGGAGGGTGCCTACTACCAGATCATCAGCATGCTGATCTTTTTGTCGGTAAAGATCTATACCGGTCTTATCCACGGAGGATGGCATTACCTGGCGGCCGACCCCATCTATATCCTGGCGGCGGTAAAGAATTACCGAAGGGATGTCAGCGGGAAAGACCTGAAATACGTTAATAACAGGACGATGACAGCGCTGAGCGTTGTCCTTATTGCCACCATCGTCATCCTCGCCCGGGACCCTCAGCTGGGGATCGTTCTGACACCCGCCCGTTATGTCCAAATGGGGGGTATCTTCCTGTTTGCCATCGCTCTTACGACAACCGAACACGAGCGGCAGCGCTATGAGTTATCGATGGTCGCGCTGACCGCGATGGTGGTAGGCTCAGGCTGGGAATTGCTGGATAGTCTTGAGTCGAGGCTGGTGGCGGGTTTGGCTTTGTCCTATTTCCTGCTGCCACTGACGGTGCTGGTGTTTTACAGCAAAAAATGGTCGTATTATATGGGTAGCCAAAAGTTAATTTAACTTTAACCATGCGAATCAGCAAACTAACCCTCAACGGCAACGACCGGACACCCGAGGCCGCAGCCGATGCCAATTACCCGACACTGCAGCTGGAAAAAAGTATCCTCGTGTCTACTGCCATCCGTGGCGCAGACAACAAGATTCAACTCGATCTGACCGACGACCACCTGGTCGAACTGGTCTTCGAGGATGCGACAACCTGGCTTTGCACACCCGATACGTTGGAAGAGCTCTATCCCGGTCAGCTGACACAACAGCGTGGCGGGGACGATGCCTTTCAACTGCCGCTGACCATCAGCGATACCCGATCCGAACGCGGAGTCCTGCAACAGATCGCCCTAAAAGTCGTTAATCTCTTTACAAAGAAGGCGGCGGCAAAAGGAATGGGGCTGCTGGCCGAAGACCTGGAAGAAAAACAGCTCGGCAAGATGCGGGGTCTTGTAAGGGTGACCAACACGTTTGACCTGGTCCCCTTTAATGCAGCGGAGATGCAGGGTCCGGCCCTCCTGTTTATCCATGGCACTAATTCCTCGTCTGCCGGGTCCTTTGCGGAGCTGGTGGGCACCGATCTTTGGAATTATGTCACCCAGACCTATAATAAGAACAATATTCTCGCCTTTCAGCATGAGACGATGACCAAGAGTCCGCTCCAAAACGCCGTCGAGCTAATAACCCAACTACCCGCAGACATCGAGCTTCACCTGATCACCCATTCAAGAGGCGGGCTGGTTGGTGAGATCCTTGCCCGATGCAGTGACGCCAATCAATCTGACATCGGCTTTTCGGAAAAGGAGGTGGAATATCTGACAAAAGAAGGTCGTGATGCGGATGTCAAATATATTCGCCAGCTCCAGGAGGTATACCGGCAGAAGCGGCACAAGACCGGCAGGTTTATCCGCGTGGCCTGTCCTTCCGGTGGGACTACCATCCTATCCAAACGACTGGATCATTTTTTCAATATCTCGCTCAACCTCATCGGCGCAACGACCGGGCTGGCGGTAAACCCCATCTACGCCGCGACAAAGAATCTGCTCACCGCCATCATCGACCAGAAGAACGATCCGAATGTATTACCCGGTCTGGAGGCGATGAAACCCGACTCCCCCTTTATCGTCGTACTCAATAACCAGGACACCATCGTCAACAGACCGGTGGTAGCCATTTCGGGTAACTGTAAGGCCAAGGTCAATTTCAAGGCCCTTCTAATACTCGCGGAGAAGCTGTTCTTCTTCGAGGACAACGACCTGGTGGTGAATACCAAGTCGATGTATGCGGGTTCCAAACGACTTTCGAAGCTGCAGTATTTCTTTGACGAGGGTACGGATGTCGATCACTTCCATTATTTCAAAAACAAAAAAACGAACACCGCTATCCAGCTGGCCCTGCAATCGCCGCAGCTGGCCCCCCAATCGGCACAGATGGCGGATACGGCGCTGATCAGCGGTTTTACGGAATTCAACCGCGGTGGTCCGCTGACGGAAGGGCAACGCAACGCCTTGCTGAATCTCCAAGGCGGTGAATATTCCACTGGCGACCCCAGCGGAAAGAAACCCATTGTCATCCTACTACCCGGTATCATGGGTTCTTGTCTGACAAAAGACTTTGAAGAGATCTGGCTCGACTACTGGCGGATGCTAAAAGGAGCGCTGCTTCATTTGGATACCAGCACGGTGGGCATCCGGTCGCCGGCTATTATAAAGACATCCTATCAGCAGCTGGGCAACAGCCTCAGCCCGGACTATGATGTAGTCACCTTCCCCTTTGACTGGCGGCTCTCCTCCAAAGACGCGGCAGGGTTGCTGGAGGCAAAGATCAAACAATTGCTAACCTTCAAACAACCCATCCGGCTGGTAGCGCATTCTCTCGGCGGAGTAGTGGTAAGAGACATGATGGTCTTTTATCCAGATACCTGGAAATTGCTAAACGCCTCCGATGGATTTCGGCTTTTGTTCCTTGGCTCTCCGCTGATGGGTTCTTTCCGGATCATCAATGTCCTGTTTGGAGAAGACGATATCATTGGCAAACTCAGCAAGCTCGATCTGCTGCATACAAAGAAGACATTGCTGGCGATGTTCTCAAAATTCCCGGGGATACTCGGGCTCTTACCCCTTACAAAAGAGGGTCAGAACAATTTTGCCGATGCCGCCACCTGGGCCGATATGGCGGCAGCATTCGGGGACTCGGGCTGGCCCATCCCGCAGGCAAACAGTGGTCTGAACGACTTCGGAGCATATCGCGATGCCGTCGTTGCGGCGATGCCCAAGCTTGATCTTTCGAATGCAGTCTATATAGCCGGTCAGTTTCCCCAGACACCCTGTGGATATCGTATCGATACGCTGGACGACAACCGGAAAAACCTGGTTCTGCTCAGCACGGCCGAAGGAGATCAGAGTGTCACCTGGGATCTGGGCATCCCGGCCGTCATGATCAGCAGCAACAGCGTATATTATGTCAATCACCCTCATGGGGACCTATCCAATTCTGCGGATATGTTTAGCGGGATAAAAGAGATCCTTGAAAAAGGAAAGACCAATCTTTTTAGCAGCGTTCGTCCGACCGTCAGAGGCGATCAAAAGATCTTCCGCAAACCGATGACTACCGACTTTGATCTCTCACCGGAGGCAGTGGAACGAACTCTTTTAGGTCTGTCCGGCGACAAGACCGTAAAAAGCAGCCAGCTGCCGCTGAGGGTCAGTGTTGCCAACGGCGACTTGAAATATGCGACGTATCCCGTGCTGGCCGGTCATTTTGAACACGACAGTGTCCTATATGCAGAGAAGAGGATCGATCAATTGCTGGTAGGTCAGCTGGAAGAAAGAAGCAGGCTCGGCATCTATCCGGGCGCGATCGGTACCTGTGAGGTGGTGCTGACCTATGCGGAAGATGGATTCCAGGGGGCTATCATAGCCGGGATCGGTGACCAGGACAAGCTGACGGCCTTCGATCTCTCGAAGACGATAGAACAGGCCGCCGCAAAATATCTGCTGATCGTCAATGGCCGGAAAAAGCTGAATACCGCGCAATTCAAAGAGCCCATCGGTCTCTCTACGCTGGTGATAGGCTGTGGTTTTGGCGGGCTCAGCATCGAGAGTTCGGTGCATGGCATCTTACAGGGTATCGTCAATGCCAATACGAAGATAACGACCCTCTATGGCGAAAAAGCCAAACTAGTGGAAGAAGTAGAGTTTGTCGAACAATACCAGGACCGGGCCCTGGGCTGCTTTTATGCGATCCACCGGATGGCAAAGGAAATGGGTGGGGCATTGAATGTCGTCCCTGCCGAAGACTCTATTCGCGAACGTCATGGCGCCCGTCAGAAGGTCAACATCGACCAGGGAAAGGACTGGTGGAACAGGATCACCATTACACGGAGTGAAGACGAGACCGGGGTGATTGACGGGATGAAGTTCTCTATCTCTACCGGTGCGGCCAGGGAGGAGTTAAGGGATCTTTATACCAGTGGTGGTGTAGTCCAAAGTCTGATAGAAAGTATTTCGGTCGACAACAACTGGACAAAGGAAAAGTCGGCAGCGGTCTTTGAACTGCTGATGCCTAATGACTTTAAAAGCCGGCTGAAAAGACAGGGTAATATCACCTGGGTGCTGGACAAATATACGGCTGGTTTCCCCTGGGAATTACTACAACATAAGGGAGAAGAGGTAAAGCCGATGTGTGTCAATGCGGGTATGATCCGGCAGCTGGCGACGGGTAATTCCCGCGTGAATATCGAGCTGGTGACGGCCGATACGGCGCTGGTCATCGGAGATCCACAGCTGAATGGATTTCTGCCGCAGCTGCCCGGGGCGCTGGAAGAAGCAAAGACCGTAGCGGAGATCCTCCAATCCCATGGTTATGCTACGACACCCCTGTTGCGGGAAGTACAGGATACTATCATCCCTGTCCTTATGAGCGGCAGCTATAAGATCATCCATCTTGCGGGTCATGGTCTCTTTGATCCTGATCCCCGGAAACCATCGGGGATGGTGATCGGGAAAGACAATTTCCTTACGACGAGACAACTGGCGCAAATGAGCGATACCCCCGACCTTGTCTTTGTCAACTGCTGTTTCCTGGGTAAGACCGATGTGGCAGCTGAGAAATACTATCAGTCACGGTTTAAGCTGGCGGCGAGTATTGGTACCCAGCTGATCGAGAACGGCGTCAAGGCCGTCGTCGTTGCAGGATGGGCCGTGGATGACAAGGCTGCCAATCGATTTGCTAATACCTTTTACCAGAATATGTTTGCGGGCAAGGCATTTGGTGAAGCGGTGCGTAGCGCCAGGGAAGATGTCTATAACAACAACAACAGCGTCAACACCTGGGGGGCCTATCAATGTTATGGCAATCCCTTCTACCGGTTAAAAGCAGAAGGCTGGACAGCCGAGAAAAAGCAATATGTCATTACCGAACAGGCGGAGATCGATCTGATGAATCTGGAGAGCGACATGCGTACCGGCGACTTTGAGACGGAAAACATCCTTAGCCGCCTAAAAGCCATCTCCGACGAGACGGATAAATGTGGTCTGCGGAAGCCTCCTATCACCGAGCTGGAAGCAAGGATCTACAAGAGTCTGAACAAATATGACCTGGCGCTGAAAAAATATGAGGCCCTGATTTTATCCGAGGAAGGGGGATATTCATTCAACGCCGTGGAATTGTATTGCAACCTGCGGTCGAAGCTGCTAAAGGAAAGAATAGAAAAGAAGGAGTCTGCGACGCAGTTGGAAAAAGAGTTCGACCAGGTACATGCTTATATGGAGGCGTTGATCCTGCTCAGCCCTACGGCCGAGCGTTACAATATACTCGGCAGTTGTTGGAAAAGGAGGACGGCTCTCTATCCGGATAATCGTGACCAGCTGGCGCTGGCCATCCGCAAGGCTGCCGGTTACTACAGACAGGCCAACCAGGTCAAGGCCAGGGCCTATCCTTTCTCCAATTGGATCGCGCTGGAGAATCTGTTGGTGGCAGCGGGTTTACAGCAATGGGGTGGATTACCCGATCTGCCGGGAATGCCGGATCTTAATAAGATGCTGATTGATCTTGAACAGGCCTATGCGCAAGGGCCAACGACGAGGGTCTTTGAAGACTGGATTGCGCCGTCGAATTTGCGGCTGGTAGACTGGATGGTGAAGGCTACTGCCGCGGGGGCTCAGGCTCCGGATACGCTGGAGGCGGTGGTGGTGGAAAGTTATGTGGGAGTTTGGAAGAAGGTGGGGGCAAGGGAGGATAGATTGTCGGATATACAGCATTTGCAATTGCTGATCGATGCGTTGACGGGGCTGACGGCAGGGCCTGGCCAGGAGCAGGAGCATTTTATGGTGACCAGGATGAGGGGATTGATGGAGGCGCTGGAAAAGAGTCTTTAACTTTACTTCAGATTCGTTTTTAAATTATAATTCCAATTAATATCCCATTTCCCGGATTGCCCAAGGTCAAATCCCAGTCGCTCCGCAGCCTGGGTTGGGGCGCCTTCCGGGTCCAGTCGGGTCAGGTTTCTGCGGTTTTGATAGATGTCAAACCCGAACCGGGTTACGATCCAGGGAAGTCCAATCGCTCCGGCCTTAAATCCTGCCCCAATATTCCCGATATCCCTGGCAGACGCAAAAACAGGAACATCGCCGCGTGAACCGAAATACCCGCCACGATAATGGTACAGGTCTACCATCGCGGGAAATTTGCGGATATCATCTACACCCCTATCTTTGAAATCATTCCTCTCTCCATTCCTTGCCGACCAAAAATAGTTGGCAAAATCTATCAGGCTATTCCCTGTTCCCATCACCTCATCTCTAACAAATGAGATGCCTTCTGTATTCATGGGATCTATAACAGCCCCATAAACAGGCTGGCCCTTGTCGCTGAAGAAAGAATTCATTGTAGCCGACTGACCGAGAACACCCGTCTTCTCTCCTTTAATGTTGACAAGATTGATATCCATACTTCCGTCCTTCTGATCGCCACCTACAACCATATATTTGTGATTCCCAATGTCGGCAACAAGCGTCGATCGTCCATCGGGGTCTGTCAGTGAGATCGGACTGTTCAGCGAAAAACAATACGGGCTCACCGCGGGAAACTTTTCCGCCTGTGGATCGATCCCAAGCCATTGGATCGCCTCCGGATCAAAGTACCGCGCACCGAAATAATACATCCCCGTCTCCTGGTCCTGTTCCTTGGCACTGAACGCAAACTGGGCGCTATAATTATCCCGCTTTTCCATGAACAGCTGCCCATACGGCAGGTACTGAAGATACTGTACCACCTTGCCGGTCATATCGGTAACGTAGTTGGTACTGCCGAGATGGTTGGGATGATAAAAATAACGCAGAGTCTCTCCTGGCCCGGTAGTGGCATCATTGACATTGCCGATCTTCCCCGGACCGGCGGGGTCGGCCACAACCGGAAAGGCAAGCGAAGATGGGCTCTTCAGAAAAGCGGCGGGATCCATCGCGGGTCTCGGCAATTGGAAGCTGTCGTAGTAACTGGAAAGTATCCCGCTCAGACGGCCGAGTTTCTGGTCATAACCCGTGTCCAGCGCCGCACAGGCATCATCGAGAGTACAGGAAGCCCTCAATTTATTCCGGGGAACGTCGGCCCCGTCAAGGTTCTGCTCGACCGTAACCTGGCTGCAGATGCGCTGACCATTGATGTACACATGCTTGGTGAAAGCGCCATTGCCATTGCGACTGGAGAAATAGGGATTGACATAGACACTAAAAGTCAATGGCACTCGTTGGTCACCCATCAATTGCGAGTGGATATAGGCACCCTCGGATTTTGTGCTCAGCTTCACCACCCTTTCCCCGGACGCGTCATAAATGTAACTGCTGACAAACCCGTTCATGCTGACGGCGCGAAGCCTGTTCTCCTCGTCCCATAACATCCTGCGCTCGCCAGACTGATCCTGTTTCGTGATATCATTGCTGCTGTTGACATAGTATTCGTTGCCATTTGCATCATAGGAATTCTTGTCGGTATAATTCCGCGTGACGACTATTTTTGGAGCGACCCCATTGTAATTCCGCACCAACTGGTGATTCACCGAACTGGCCTGGTGAGGTTTCTCAGTGTATACATAACCGGTGGTCAGGGTAGACTGTATCGTATTCAGGGTATCGGCACTGGTACCAGATTTAAGGCTCAACCGGGACGAAGTGACGTTGTAGAGTCCGTTATATGCAATATCGAAAGCATAGGCAGCCTTTTCTTGGTTTGCTCCACCCCATTGACCGGTGCTATGCGTTAGCCGGTACAGACCATCATAGGCAAACTGCACTTTATTGATACCCCCTGGCTGACCGGCAAAGGACGCTGCGTCAGGAATGTCCTGCGTCCCAATGATATTGCTGGCAGGGTCATAGACATAGATAAGGTCCATAAAATGCTGCCGCGCGGCGGCGGGGCCATTGATGTTCTCCACTTCGTGCAATCTTCTACGTGTGGTCTCATATCCATAGTAGGTCTCGCTCCCGTTCCCGTACTGGATATAGATGCGCTGTTCAAATTTGTCATAAGCCAGCTTCTTAACATAGTCGAATTGAGCGGTAGAGCCAGCATTCTTGCCGGTGACGCTCTCCAGAAGCCCGGCGCTATTATAGGCGTAAGAGACGGTTTCATGATCGGGGTAGGTGATCGTCTGGATCCTGTTCCAACTGTCATAACTGAAGCTGGTTTCATACGTGTAAACGGTATTGAAAGGCGCGAGTACGGAGCGCACGTTTTTTTTGACTTCGCCCATCAACCCGTATTCGTACTGCTGCGAGCCGCTGGCATCCTGCTGGAAGAGAAGACGCCCTTTTCCGTTGACAGCCTTACTTCGGTTAGTGCTGCCGTAGATGCAGTGGACGTTGTTTTCAGGATGCCGGGGATAGTAGATATCGGTCAGCCGGTTAAAGTCATATTTATATCTAATCTTTTGTTTTGCGGGCGTTTCTTTTTCGGTGAGATTCCCGGCAGGGTCATAGGTATAGCTGGTCTCTCCGCCGTCCGGCATCGATATCCTGGTGCGTCTGCCGGCGAGATCATAGGTATAGCTCACCGTATTCCCCGCACTGTCGGTCACGCCCGTGAGTCGAAATATCGGGTCGTAAATATATTTTGTTATAGTGGACCACCTCGGCGAAGGATGCATTATATCCATGACCTTTAATCCGGAACCGTTGATCAGCGATTCGCTGAGGGTTTTGTTGGCATCGGTCCTTGCGCGACGCTGGACATCCCGCCCGATCCAGTCTTTAGCCAGGGACCAGACCTGCGAGGTCTTACTCCCATCCGGTAGGGTCACCCCCGTCTCCCGATCGAGTACATCCCATTGATAAACCGTTGGGGGGACTGCATCGTGTACGGTGATCAGGCTGGTACCCGCCGGGTCCGGGTCAACCGTTGGATAATAAACCTGTGCTACGCGGCCCATTGCGTCATAATAATTTCGCCCGCTCACCAGCCATGCCTCCTGTTCCCCGGTGAGTTTCCCATTCGGGAGATCGGTCTGCGCGATCTTGCCCGTCTTTTTCACCTGGACGGAACGTCTGAAGCCGTCGATAAAATTGATTGTCCGGATGCCCGCCGGGAATTTTTTATCGAAATGGCTAGTCACTGCATAGGGAGTTGGAGCATCGGGATGGTAGTCAAAAGCCAGGGTATATGCCCGCCTGTCATTTTCATTGAACTCATTGGGCCCTGCGATGGTGTCCACCCGCCCAAACTGATCGAGCCGATAAGCTATTTGATTATCGTTGTAGTCCTTTGTCTGCAAGGGAAGACCGAATCGATAATCCCATCGGGTAAAGCTTTCGAGGCCATACGAATCCCTTACGACGTCGATATAGGTGTTCACTACATCATCATATTCATAATTATATGTCAGTCTTGCCGCCTGTTGGTTACCCGGTAGTTGTTTTTTGGTAAGCATTCCCAGCGTCGGATGATAATAAAAATTGGAGGAGGCTACCTGACCGGAGCCTGTCGACACATCTATTTCCTGCAGCCGTCGCTGGAGGTTACCCCAGGGGTGGTAGCTCGCATTCATCTGCTTTAGCAATTGACCGTCGCTTCCATTGACGATCTCGGAAGTCGGCAACCCGATGATATAGTAGTCGGCAGTTGCTTCGTTGAGATAGGAGATGTTCGCCTGGAAATCCACCTTCCCGTCACTGAGCAGTTTTCCTTTGTCGCTATACGCATAGACCGTGATATTCCCATAGCTGTCATAACCATAGGTTTCTTCGTTGAGGATGCCAAAGCTGTTCGACCCTTCGAAGGTGCCCTCCTGTTTGCTTTTCAGCGGACAAAAACCGATGCCCTTTCCTTTGTCGCCGAAGTCATTGACAGGCTGCAGATTTCCATAGTTGGCACCCGTGGGTGACAAAGAAAACCGGTAATAGTCGTTGACGATCTTTGTAAAGACTTTGCCGGCGTTGTCCTCTATCCGTTCCTCCAGCAGGTTACCGGCGGAATAGTAGTTGTCAATGTCATACCGGCTGATCTTCTGGCGATAGGCGGTGTTGTTATTATTCCTGTCGATGTCGACGGCGCGGACTTCTGCAAAACCAAAAAACTCGCGTTCGTAACGGTCAAAATGACCACCGGAATAGTCGTAGGTCGTCAGGGGATTCACGCCATCGTCCGGAACGCCATCATTTTTCTCGACGCTTGCGAGCACCCACTTTCCTCCGGGATGACCGGGGTTTGGCTCGGAATGTTTATAGTCGATGATAAAACTTCCGCCCAGTGGTCTGCGGACTGTACGGAGCATATTGGTACGGCCGATAGTGGAAAGACTGACCAGGAGTTCGCCATCTTTTCCTGAGCTCACTAAGTCGGGATGGCTGTCGCCGTCGACGTCTGCCAGTTCGAAGCTTGTCCTGCTGATGCCATTGGATGTAAAAAATCCTGGATTGATGACCAGTTTCACCACCGGAAGAATGGGCGGGAGGGGGATGCCGATCGAAAAAGCCCCGTTGGCGGACTCACCGGATGCATTACTGATTTCCGTGGAGGCAACGGCAGTCCACGGGATCTCCGGCATAAAGCCTGCACTGGTATTGAAACTGACCGTGAGGTTGTTGTCTTGCATGGTCAGCTTATCGACCAGTCCATCCCCGTTGACATCCTGATAGCTGATACTATTGGTGGTGGCCGAACTTGATATCCCGAGACCGCCGGTGATGCTGCCATTGTCGTAATCAAAACCGAAGGAAGGAGCAGGTTTATTATCGGTATGCGCCTTATTGATGTCAACGATGTTCCAATCGATGGGGTCGGTAAATGACTTACCGAGATTGAGCTGGACGGTGCCATCTCCATTCAGCCTGTCCGGCAAACCATCGCCATTGATGTCAAGATAGGTGACGGAGGTCTGTTCATCCGAATGACCCCGGGATACCCCCAGGGAAAAGCCGACGGAGCCTTTGGCGGTGCCGGAAGAAGACTGCGCGGCTGCGAGATCTCCGCCTGACTGGGCTTCGGGCAAGGAACCCTCCGGAAAGGCAGTGACGGTGTTGCCCCCGGACGGGAATTGTCCGCCATAACTGAGACCTTGACTGTTGAATGAACTCGAATGAAGTCCGCTGACATTATTTAACGGGGCCTTTGCACCGGTCAACCCGCCAAGCGGAGTAGTAAATTGGATGGCCCCCTGGCTCAAAATATCAGGGAACCCGTCCCCGTTCATGTCCCGGAAATCGGACAGTAGGGTCGTGGATCCGGTGGACAGGGCCCCCCCGAGGTTAAAAGCACCCCCAGAACCCGACAGCGTATTCGAAGTGGTGACCTTATCGACACCTACCGCCCCGAGGCCGGTGGCCCTGCCAGAAAACGGACTCGCCAGGATCACATTGGGCAACCCATAGCGGGATGAACTGATATCGGTGGTATCTATAATGAGAGCAGGTTCTCCGCCCCGCAAATAAATGGAATTCCCGTCTGAATAGGTCTCCATACTGCGGAAAACGGAATTGGATAGCGAGAAGTCAGCCGGGGCCCCGGGCTGGCCTCCGGGTTTGATCTGATCATGAATTTGCGTGTGCAGCGCGTCCGCTGAATTCTGATCAAATGATGGGGGCGTCAATTTGGATTCGTCGATCGGTGCGGCTGACCGGTTCTCCATGGCATCATAGACAAATCCTCCCCAGCCGCGAAAGACCGTTCCAAAGGTCTGGTTCTTGCGGTAGGTCCAGGCGTCCGCCAATAATTTGGGCGAAGCCGTAAAGCCGGCGGTGGAGATCTTGGCAACCACCGGCTGAGAAGTGAAGACAAAGGTGGCAGTGAGGTTATCCCCGGCGTTCAGTAGAACGGTATCCCAGGGCTGGGGGGTGATGACTCCATCTACTATGTTGAGATTCTGCCGGGACACAACGATGGGCGCCGCAGCATTCTTCAATACTGTAAAGATGGCCGTGCCGGTGACGGGTGACTGAAAGCCGAGTTTCGGCTCAAGCACATATGGGTGGGACTCATGGACTATAAGGGAGGCGCCGCCCGCCGTCTGCACATTGTTGAGAAAGACGGCCGCATTCGTAACAGCCGTTTCATGAAAAATATAGTATACCCCTTTCAGGTTTACCCGGATCGCCGAGTCGGGGTTTTCGAAGCTGGCGAACAGATTCCGGCCCTTTTGCAGTTGCAGTGTGACGCCCCCATCCGGGTTGACCAATGCTCCGGCCTGGTACTGCAGCACATTGTTAAAAACCACCGTATCCTGGGTTCGCAGGGTGAAGACCATTTTTCCATCCGGAGGAGTCAGGAACTCCACGAGCGGGGTTATCGCATAGCTGTCATCGTTATCGATATGACGGTAGGCTCCGCCGAACAGCGGTTGGGTCCAAAGAGAATATTCGGGTACCGGATAATACTTTCTTTGTGGTGTGTCGGGATAATAAACGACCGGCACCCAACGGATCGCCTCCATATTGATGTTTTCCGGGGCTTCGACCTTGAAAAAAAGCCGGTCATTCTGACCGACGACAATGCCGGGAGGAATAGCCAGGGGTTTCACCGTCTTTTCCTTCGGCGCAAGGGTTTGCGAAAAGATCCGGGTAATGCTGCTGTCGGGGCTTACAAGAATGACGGATACCTTCACCGAATCCATCGTAGCTTTTTTGCTGAAACTTCCCTCGATGTTGATTTTTCCATCTCCTGGCACGAGGATGCCGCTGGGGTTGCTTACTAAAAAGTCGTTGGCCGGTCGATAGAATGTCCTGTCGCTGCCAAAAACATCCTGATGAGTCGTATCTGCGGGGTTGAAATCACTGTAAGCGATATGCATATCCCATTTCACCCGATCGAAGGCACCATTTGCCTCCCGGACCTTCCCGGATTGTACCCGAAAATAAATGTGATCTCCCTTACTTACGACAAGCCCGCCTGCGCCGAAATCCCGGTCACCGAAGTCATTGGGCCCGATGTCGAGGCTGGCCTTTTCCTGCCCATTCTGCTGTATCGCTACTCTCACCCCATCGCGGTTGGCAAAGTTGTCTACGTCGATGGGATTGGATGCGTCGTAATTCGGAACTCTGAGCGCAACCGATCCGGTAACGGAGATGGTCCCCGCGAATGGGGCTTCCCAGGACCGGACGACGTCTTCCAGGGGATTGCTTTTTATCATCTGCTCCCTGTCAGCTGCGCTGTATTCCTGTGCGGTGCCGTCGACGGCGCCGGACGCGAGTATCTTGACAGGCGTCTTGTCGCTACCGGGCTCGAATATCGGTCGAAGCCTGGTCCCGCGCATTTCGAGGTGATTGAAATATACCGTGCCGTTGCTCACGATATCGATAAGCCCGTCCCCGTTGACATCGGCAAAATAGGTCTTGCTGACAGACCTTGCACTGGAGAATTCGACCCCGCCAAACCCGCCAAAATTCTCCTGGATGCCAAATCCAAAGGAATTGCCCGTCTCCTGTGAAAAACTGTTGATGCCGGGAATGGGCATCGGCAGATCAAAGGCAGGATGTACAGGGTCCTTCGACAGATTTGCTCTATAAAACATAGCTCCGTTGGAAATAAAGACCTTGTCCGGCATGTTGTCGCCGTCGATATCGATCAGCACGTTCATACCGCTGCCCGAGGTGCTGGAGGCGCTGAATTGGATGCCGGCCGTATTAGATTTCGATGCGAAATTAAAATCATCCGGGCCGACCCCGATATACAGGGAGCCGCCGTTGGACGAGGTTCTGCTGCCACCGATGGCGGTGGATCCATGATTGACGCCGGGAGCGAGTCCGTCGCCCGCTGAAATATTATCGTCGCCGATGGGCCAACCCACCATCTCGTTGTAAGGTTTTATAGCACCGGGGTTGCCGATATCGTTGTAATAGTCGAAGTCATGATGGGAGAGAACCGAGCCCCTGGCCCCAAATTGGGTTATCCGCTGTAGCAGGCTCTTGGCAAAAACGGGGTCTGAAAGATAGCGGAACGAATAGCCCCGGATGCTGACCGTGGAGTCGGGCGCCGTTGGCTGGTGTAGCTTCTTCAAATAGAGGGAGACACTATCCAGGAGTTCGGATGTACAGGTAAGGAATCCATAGCGGCCGCTGAGGGCAATATCCTTTCTTGTGCAATTGGCCTGCCGATGGAATTCGACGACATAGAAATTTTGCGCGATATCGGTATGACGGGTGTACTCAATGTTCCTGAGATATACATTGTATGCGATTTGGCTGCGGGCGCCCCCAATGGTCTTCTGCACTTTTTCGTAGTGTAAGGCCATATAGTTACCAAATACATCCCGCACCGAATCCAGTTTCCATTCCACGATGTTGCCGGTGACGGGAGCGGCCAGCCGCGAGGTGGGCTTGGTTCCGTAGTACGAAACGCTCCCGTCCCTGCCGGTGATCTCCCAGGTATAGGTATTGGGGTTATCGCCATGGCGGATGATCTTGTTGAAACCCCCTTCGCGGCGATGATAGAATTGACGCTCCGCTACCCTGGCGACATCCAGCGTGCGGTGCGACTGGGTTGGCACTCCCTCCACTTCCAGCATGGCAAGCATTTTCCCATCGGCCAGATAGGTTTCGGTTTCAATATCGGTACGGAAGGCAGGGGTACCCCATCGCGTGTCGATGGAGATCGATGAAACGCCCAGGTTCCAGCCCTGTCCCATCCATCCGTTGCCGCCATCGCTGTTATAGGTAAGTTCCAGATCAGGATGAAGACCGTTGCGACCCATGGGCACCATTATTTTTGTCGAGAGTACCGCTGACCCTTTCGAGTTGGGCGCCGGGGGGTCGATGGTGGTTACCATGCTGGAGGGATCGGCGGCCTTGATATCCGACATCGTTGTGGGGGCATAACCCTGAGTCTCCGGTGACTCGGGTACTTTGATGACGCCATTGATAAAGTCGCCACCATGATTGACTGTCGTGTAGGCTATCCCCCGTTGCCCGTCGAGGCTGTCCCGCCGCAGCTCGGCCCAGTTCTTTTTCGCGGAGTCGTATACATAAGAATGGATGTCGTCGAGCGAATATCCATTCGGTATCCGACCCTTGTCGATGAGAAAGCCCGCGACAAAATGTCTACCTGGTGTCAAATGGGTTATCCGGTAGCCGGCGCCGTCAATATCGACATTTACCAGTTCCGGGCCGGTGGGCGGCAGTTGTCCCTTACCGATCAGGCGCATCATGGGCGTGTCGGCGATGGGGGGTGTATTGGCGATGGGGGCCAGATCGATTGCCGTCGCTTTGAAATATCTTGTTACAGGAGACCGGCTTATGCCAATGGCCACCAGGGGAACGAGCCCCACTGCAAGGATTATTTTTAATGGCTGGATCATCGCGTGGACGGTTTACCGTGAACTCCTTTTTTTCCCGGCTCGACATTTATCCGCCACTTTACGGCCTGCGGCCTTTGTCCCGTGCTATTCGTGTCGGTAATCGTGAGGGAATAGACGCCTGGGGTAAGACCCTGGAGCATAAAATTGTTTGTACCCGGGAAATCGCCGTTTACAGGTGGTCCTCCCCCATTCATTGTAATCAAATAATGATAAGGGGGGAAACCGCCATTGATATCGAGGTTGATGCATCTTTTTACCGGGTCGGGTTGCGTCCGGCAAAGCCGAAGGTTGCCGATGGTAAGAAGCGGCGCCTTTGCAAAACTGAAATAACCGGAATTGTTGGCACCATCTTCCCAGGAGATATCGGACCAGCCAATGCGCGAGAAATTCAGGAATGTGGATATGGGATTCCCGTCGTCGTCTTCGGTTAGATCGGGATCCGTCAGCGGGTCTGCAGAAGAAAAAGGATAGATCTTTTGGATCGATGATCCGGTGCTGTTGGTTTTCACCAGGAAGTACATATGAGTTGAGTCATACCGCCGCGGTTGCATGGTGAGCAGCAGCTGACCGGAGATGTCAATTTGTGTCTTTTGAGTCAACGCTTGCTGGTTGGATATTTTCCAGGTCCTGCCCACCAGCTGAAGACCTGGAAAATGTACCGGGTCGTTAAAATCGTGTAAGGCTGGTTTGTTGCCGTTGTCCGCCCAGAACAGGAAGCTTTTGTCAGGCAGGGTTTGCAGTGCCGGGGGAGTAAATCCGATGGTCACCGACCGGTGTGTCGGCCAGTCTCTGTTGACCTGGAAATTGCCGGCATCCGTGTAGTATGAGAGGCTCCCTTCTTCGTAGGTAGTATTGGACCTCGGCTGCAGAAGGGCTGCTGCGTCGTCCCGGCCGATGGCGGCGACCCGGTTGACGAACGGGCCGTTGGGGCTTTCGCTCCAGAGGGTATCGCCGCCGCTTCCGAGATAATTTTTCTGGGCGATACCATATTTTATTGCCAGATAAGATTCCACTTTCAGGCGTTCGGTAGCTGAGAGCACTCGGCTATAGCTAATCATCTCCGGCCAGTAGCCGAAGAAATTCGTTTGCTGGGTATTGACGTCGTCATTGCCCCAGATGGAAGTTAAGCCCGGGGAGCCGGCCCGGTAGATGGAAAAAGGTTGCATCACGTTCTCAAGAGTAGTGCCGTCGCCCAGGGAAAACCCCGTCGCGGCGATGTCCCGGAAATGCAAGACAGGCTTATCCTTCAGGGAATCATTGGAGACCACGACCCCGTCCCTGGGGTTTATCGTGAGGCCGAGAAAATCCGGGGATCTCAATTCACCGCGGTTATATTCCGGATAAAAGATGCCGATAAAGGTAAATTGGGAGAACGTGGAGTTTAAAAAGCTGGCAGATTGGGCGTTCCCATTGAAAAAGAGGGCCGGGTGGAAATTGATCTCGCGTACGGTTTTTGTGGACAGGGGGAATTGATAGTTGTTGCCGGAGAGATCCTGCCAGCCAAAATTGTTGCCTTTGCGGACTGTCACAAACCAAACCTCGGCCCCGGCTACCCCGCCAGGCCTTTGAGCATTTGCGCACGGTAGCCACAAAATAAAAAGAAAGACAACTGCTATCCGAGATGCCATAGGTTTGGAACCGGCTTCAGGCATAAAGATGGGTATTAGCGTTTTGAGATAATGATAATCCGAGGGATGGATTGGAATAGTAGAAAGATATTAAAAATCGGGGAATGTGAATATCGTCTTTTCACTAATGTCGTTGACTTACACAAAAATGGGTGTTTTAACGGTGGGATAATAGTTGATAATGAGCCAATTTAACTTGCTATACCCTGGCATGCTTCTCGACCATCCAATAAGATATCACCGTATTTAGAAATCGGATATCCCGGATGTCTTTAAAGCGGGTGGTCTTCGCGAAATACTCGAAAAAAGAATGCCTAAACCAATCAAAAAGGATATCCGCATATTTTGTCAGGTCGGTAAAATTGCTGTTGGAATTATTGCCATCATATTTCTCATATAAAGTCTTGCTTACTATTCTATCCGGTACGAGAAAGGAAAAATGATCTACCAGACGTCCGATATCCGGTTGGGATTCAAGTGCGATGACAAGACTATTCGGATCCTTTGTAAGCGTCTCATAAAAAGGATAACCGGGATCTGTGGGGAAAATATAAATGGTATTCAGCGAACCAGTCCCTGTCAGCAGGTATTGGCATTTAAGACTACCGATAGTCAGTTCTCCTTCCTGTACATGTTCTGGTATCAGCGGGGCTTCCGAAGCTATTTTTTTTTCGGTAAGATAATCTCTGATACTAAATCGGGCCAATAATGGCGCCAGGTTGGTGTTAAGATGATTGTGCTGCCGGGTCGATCGGGATAAGTGCAAATCTTCCCCTATATTTTTGATCCATTTTTTGCTGGGTTCATAGAGATATCTCCATTCCGTAACTCTTGGACTATTGAATCGATTGGTGATCTGCAAAAGAGAAAACCGGTTACTCTCGAAGGGAGGTGAATATCCCGATTTTGGATCATTCATAAACATGCCCCCTTTAAAATGGATGGTCTCCTCGATAAATTCGGGTTTTACATTGTCCGGAACATGTTCGTGTCCTGTAAGTAGGATATCGGAATGGTCCAGGATAAAATTGGATATAAGCGTGTCCCTCTGATCATTATAGATCTCGTTCCATGCCATCCAGTTCTTCGGATGATGCATACAGGTAATAATAAGCAGACCTGGGTTCTGCCCGATCAAAGTCCTAAGGCCCAATTTGGAAAGCAACCCGATCCCATATATCTGCCCATTGTATTCTGTGACGGTGTCTTTCATCTTTAGGATATCGTTGATCAGTTCTGAGGGCGGAGTAGTATATTTCGTAGATCCCAGGAAATGTGTGCTGATGATCTCATCCAATTTTGAGCCCAAAGAATACCAGGCTGTGTTCAACATAATAAACAAAAGGTCACGGTTAGCATCCAAAACATATCCGTAAAGCCGGTGATCTGGATAGGGATTTTTGTCTTTTGGTCTGGAGCCGGCGTTGTGCCCATCGAGGTTAAAGAAATCCTGCCAGACCGGCGTCGATATATGTATACCTTTTGAGGAGAATGTATTGGAATAGGGACCAAACAGCAGACGAAATTTTGGTTCGTTGTTCGAAAGAAAATCGTCTTTCTCCTTTCCCGTCAGCCCTTTTTGAAAAAATTCCATCAGGAATTTTGATTCCGCCCAGTCAAGGTCATGGTTACCAGGGATGGTCAGGATCTTGGGAAATTGCAACTTTTTCGATAAGATCAGCTCGTGAAGCGGAACGAGGATCTCATCCCAAAATACTTTATAATCACTGTCTTCCCCTCTCAATGCGATATCGCCGGACAAGATCACATAGTCTATCCGTTCCTTTTTTGTGAAAATGTCCTCTATCTCTTCCAGGAACGAGTCGATAAAATCTTTTCTTGCCAGTTTGGAGTCTTCGTCTTTAAGTGGGCTATAATGGATATCGCTCAGCCATAGAATGATGAGATCGTCAAAATTCGAAATCATAGCGTTATAAGGTTTACTGACCGCAGTTCTTTATATAGTTGATCTTCTGAACATATGCGAAATGCCAAAGCGATTGGAGCAGGCCATTCCGCATGCTAAAATATCGGTTAAGATCCTGGGGTGAATTAAAAAAGATACCGCCTAATTGATCCACGCTATACAAGTAGGCTTCGGTATCGGTATCGATAAAGGGCTTCAAAGGCTCGCCATCCTTCCAGCTTCTGTTCAAAAGATGGACTTTGCCCCCATTGAGCTCATAGATAATCTTCAGATAGGTATGCATTATGGCTGAAATGAACAAGGCAGGATGCTCCGAGCCGATATATATTGGTATGCCTTGTAATAAATTTTCTTTGTGATGATTGGCAAAGGAAGTAAAACAGCTCTTTCTCCGTCCAAGCAGCTCGATAAAATCTTTGGCGCCGCCTGCACCGTCGTCTAACTTACTCGTGTACAAGTCAATGAGCCAGTCTTTGGATTCTGTATCGTCAATGTTCTTGCCTTCGTTGAACTTAGTCATCCATTCCTTATAGACAGCTTTGCTGCCCAATTGTTTGGACAAGGGTTCTTTGAGGATAGGCATCATCAATTGCGTGAATTGGTCGATTACAGTTTCGTTTTCCCGGAATATGAGATCCAGCTGTTCCGAAACTTTTTCATAATACCTGCTCCAATAGGTCTGCAATTCCGGGATAGGACAGGCCTCGTTGTTAAGGTCTGATTTCAAACCGAAGAAGACCTTGGACAGGAACAGGAGTCGGAGCAATTCTGTTTTAAAATGATCTTCGTCAAAAAGCCCTCTTTTACTGTATAGGGAAGAATTTTGCAAATTATAGGTCCAGAACCAATAGTAAAACAGGGAAAAATCCATATTGAAGGAAAAGATCAATCGGATGGAATCAAGTAAAAAATACTTAAAATCGATGAGGTTATTCTCGTCAAAATCATTAAAATAGTAATTATCTTTTAAAAGGAGCATGATAGAGCTGTTACAATCTTCTATCCTGGCCATCAGGCCCTGGTCCTCTCGGTTGATGTCGGTATAATAGCTCAAGATCTCCATATTTATCGTCGAGAAGACGAACTCGGGAGAAATAAGGTGATAGATATTATATTGAATATTGATAGCGTTTGTCAAGGTATTGCTGAGATTTAGCTGTACCAGGGGACCATACTTGTATTGAGGATAGAAGAGATTGCCCATTTCAACGATGATCGTGCTATAGACGGAAAGCAGCTGCTGAATCGACATATTGAAATCCAGGTCCAGGTCGGTAATATCTTCGAACTGATAGCTGGTAAGGGCTCTTACCTGGTGTGCTTTTTCGAAGGCATCTATATACGATGTCAATTTGATTTCCAGGTTTCGAACCCGGAATTCGGCGAACTTGTCTTTTTTTGTCGGTGCATTTTCTATAAACTTATCCCAGGCTTCCGAAGGGGATTTGAAATAGGAGTCGAACCTGTCGGCATGAAGCTTGATCTCATCGATAAATTCCCGGATGAAGATAGAAAAGTCGAGATAATAAGTAAATAATACCTGGTCTTCGATGCCACCATTATAGCTAAACAATATCTTCTTGATCTTATTACTAAGTTGACGGGATATCTTGAGGGATTTCAGCCGTCTCATCGTGATCTCGATCTCCTGGTCTGTAACGCTGAGCTTCCTGGTGAGGTCGAAATATGCAAACTCATTCTGGGCCTCCGGTTCCTTTTTTTCCTCGGCATCCAGGAGCAGGATCCTGGTTTTGACTTTTTTGACATATTCACGAACGCTTGATTGGGGAGATACCAGCTTTTCGAAGAGCAATATTTTCTTATACAAATTATCCTCTTTCTGTACGAAGAAATAATCGCTCTTTCCGGTTAGCATATATCGTTCGGCAGTATCAAAAACATTCTTCACCTTTTCCCCTACCTGGTCTTTTTCCTGGATTTTATCCAAAAACTCGGAGAGGTTACTCAAATATCCCGGCAACAGTTGCCATTCGATTACTGTCAGGAATTTTATGTTTTGCAATTTTTCCTTGATACCTGGTTTGTCGATGTTACCAAAGTACCTGTACTGAATGCCTGTATAGGTCTGTGTATCGATAAAAAGATGGGGTAAAGAGGTATTTACGCTCTTCCCCTTCGGGGGGGAACTATAAAGAGATTTACTCCAAAATTCTTCATAGCCATCACCGAGATCAGACAATGTAAGCGATCGCAATCTGCCGACAACCTTTTTCATGATGTTGATATCGTCATAAAAGAAGTTGAGATTGATCTCGTACCAGGAAAAAGATTGTACGATGAAGTAGTCGAGCTCTTTACCGGATGGATCCAGCATCTGTAGTTCGGTTTCAAGCAGGTTGATCACCTTTTTAAAGAAAGGGGCTCCATTCCCAATGAGCAGACCATTATTTAGTTTGATGTTGACCGCAGAGAAAAAGATTTTACCCGGCTTGCCATCCCCAAGGATTCGTCGGCCAAACGCGTTTTTGAGCTCTTTATCAGTACCATTGCAGGAATGGCTGAGGCAGATGCCGGTAATGGTCTGAAAGGCGTTACAGTGGAGAAATCGGTCTTCGTCGATACTTTTTCCAGATTCGGGAATAAAGAGGTTTTGAGCGAATTTGAGACTGTCGATCACAGAAATAAAGGCTATATCATAGTTACCTAGCATGTAATAAACCGCAGGCATATACAGGTAATCTTCGTGGCCACATTCTTCCCTATAGTTGTTATAGGTGTGTTCCCTGAACTTTTTATAAAAGGAACCCTCTATATTCTTGATATAATCGTCACTTTGAGCTAATGGCATGGTAGCCAATAATATATGTAAAGTATGAGGATCCCCCGTTGCAGGTGGGGGTGCAGTTTCGACCATGCGATTTCAAGATTTGCAGGGCTGTGAATAAAACATTAATAACTCTGCAGCGTTTTAATAGAACTTTGTCGTGGCGATCGTAGGGCGATGACTGGACAAGGCTCGTTTTTTGCAGGAGTCTAAAGGTCAATATACGGAGCCTCGGGTATTTAAAAAACCGTTTAAACACCCAGATTTATTATAAAAAAGTGGTTAACTTAGATATAGCCATTAAACCATCCATCCTAAAAAAGTATTGAATATGAATACCTTACAACCAAAGTCGGAAGAAAGGGGGGCGGATCGCCCGGATAAGGTCACCGGTGTGTTGCTGGATTTCTTTACCAAGGAGTTCGAACAATATGTTAAAAATCGGAATAAAAAAGACAAGGAGATACACGAGGTAGCCTTGCAAATAAGTGATAATTACTTGCAAGAGCACAAGCAGCGCATCAAATACGAAATGAAGATCAAGATTGCTCCTTCGGATATCCACTTGAAGACAAATGGCAACAACGATGAGAATGTAAAGGATGCGTTTCTTGCCTTCCAGGAATTCGTCAAGCATGTGCGGGTCAAGCGGCGGAAGCCTCCAATCAAGTCTACCAAAGAAGTTATCAAGTCTCCACTACCTCTCAGAGCATTCGACTATATGGGTCATAATAAACTGGATATAACCTCCAGTGAAGATGGGTATGCGCTGTTGTTCGAAAAGCGTTAGCTGCAAGTAAAATATGCCCGAAAAAGAAAAGCTTCGTCTCGATAAATATCTCTGGGCCATCCGGCTGTTCAAAACCCGATCGGAGGCATCTGATGCCTGCGCCAAAGGCAAGGTCAAATACAACGGCGACTCCGCAAAAGCCTCCAAAGCTGTCAGTGTAGGTGACGAATATGAAGTCAAAACGGAAATCAAACGTTGGCGGATAAAAGTAGCAGAATTACTCGACCATCGTCTGCAATACGCCCAGGCTATCAATTATTATATTGACATCACCCCCGCCGATGAGATCGAGAGGCTACAGTTTCAGGCTTCCAGCTTCAACACCGGCAAACGGCAAAGTAAGATTGGTCGGCCGACGAAAAAGGATCGTCGCGACCTGGATGGGTTTATGGAAGAGTAAACTTTGTCGACACCGCATATTCCCGGAACGAGCTACACGAGAACCGTGCATCACAGTTTACACAAACCTGACAGGCAGACTTGTGTTTGTCCCCCTTATTCAGGACTTTTGGCGGAGGTGGGGCGAACTTCTTACTCCTGATCGAATCCACAACTTTACCAAAAGCCGTAAGAGTAGCCGAAATATCAACACTATTCTCTAGTATAGGGATAACAGGATCCCAATTTGCCATTTCCTATTTTTCCCGTTGGACATCCCCATTTTGAATGGCGTTCTGCAGTCCTTGTGGCAAGACGGTCGAAATCACCGCCCTGTTATCAGGGCCGCCCCCACGGGTTGTGACCAAATATGTGAATAGACATCCAACTCCTGAGAATAGAGATTTTTGTTGGCCCTGATAAAATCGGCATCATGGGTCTTGATGTCGTAGATCCCGACTGTCCCTTTGTCACGGACAACGTCAGCAACACCTTCTATGGAATACAATTTTCTTTTTGGCGACTCCAGATGGGGCAGGGTCAGCCGGACTTCCGTCTCAGTAAATCTTTCTGCTATGGACCGCTGCTTACGGGCATAAATATACTCTCCGGGTCTACTCCATGAAACACGATGAGGTTGAGCGTGCGCCATAACAGCACTCTGGTCTTACCAGAACCGGGGCCGGCGGTAAGAAAGAGGGGGTCATCGACGTGTCTAAGGGCATGTTTTTGTCGGGGGGTTGGGTTGGAAGTCGAATTTGTCCCAGAGGTATTCAAGATTAGGTTTCATGGTCGGCCGAGTTAAAAGATAGGAACGAAATTATTCAGAAAATATTGAATATGACAATATGGGTGTTTAAACTAATGTCGTTGACTTAAGCAAAAATGGGTGTTTTAACTAATGTCGTTGACTTAAGGACTGTCTACATGGCTCTTTTATCATATGTTCATGGGCGCATGACGAAGGTCCCGCCTATTAGGAAGCGTCCGCTGAATTACTTCATTCCAGTAGCTTCCCACTAATTGACCATTGCTAATCATCCCTTCGCCCCAAAAAAGAGGCTCGTGATCAAGATTTTGTTCGTCTCTCCATTCAAGGAAATATTGGCTTGCTGATCTCGGTCTTATTAAGAGACGCCCTTGGGTCTGCGTAGGGGGATTGGAAGAATCTAGCCATAAAGAATCATAGTCACCTACCCAAATGTCATTTGAGATGGGTTCAGGTCTTCTAACGGCTGATTCTGTTAGTAAAGAAGGTCTCCCTAGATGCCCAAACTTAGAACCTAGACATCCATTGCCCAAGTCTATAAAGACGAAATATCCGAGTATTAAACCCATTGATGTTAATTTACTTATTCTTTTAATTGTTATTACACATCCTTGTAATTCATGTGGTACAGTCGTGGCGGTCTTCGTTTCCGCTTGTGGTGCCTGCCAGGTCGAACAATTTCTGTATTTGCGGCCACCTGTTTGTCGAAGACGGCAAGTGCCAGTTTAATGGTCCTTTTAATGAACATGCCGATCAGGATACCTTTGGTAGACCAATAAGCAAAGGTGCGGTTGATTTTTCTATGATGTCTGATCTTGCCTTTCTGTTTATCTGCGTTGCTTTCCGCAATGACTTTTTCCTCTATAGGGAACGCCAAAGCAGCACATAGGGTCATCATCATCACTTTGGCGTAGATATCCTGCTTAACGGCAGTGGCTGTCTTGCCGCTAAAGGCTTCGACTTGCACCCGGGCTTTATACATCTTGTAACCTTCCTCCGCACCCCAGCGGATCTGATACAGTTCACCGATCTCTGACAGCTTGTACTTTGCGGCGTCTAGTAAAGAAGTTGCTAATATCTCTTCTTCTCCATTCTCCAGTGCTATTTTAACCAGCCTGCATTTGACTTCCCTTTTCATCAAGGGGAACTGTTCGGCAAAGCTGTCATAGTATTTGTCCGGCACCGTCAACGTTACAATGGTATCCCGCTTGCGGCTGGCCCTGAACTCCTTGACCGGCAACCAGTGTTCCCTCATCCGGACAATGAAGTTTATACCCTTGGAGTGCAATCCTGAAAACAGCGCTGTGCCAGGGTACCCACGATCCAGCAGCAATATATCTCCCCGCTCCACCTTTGGTAAATGCTTCAATAACAGGTCTTGTTCGTTGCCGTCCGTCGGACCTGTTTGCACATCCAGGGTGAGGTAGTTCACCGGATCATACAGCGCGGACAGCAGGCACATGCTCTTCGGCAGGTCTTTGTTCTTTCCACGGCCCATGCCTCGTCTGTCAAATTCTTCCCGTATGCTGGCATGGTTCGGCAGGTTCAGGAAACTTCCATCCACTGCCAACAGCTTGTGGCCGTGGTAGCCCAGGTAGTCCACTTCTTTATAAAAGTCCCGCCAGATGATCTCATTGAGTTTCAGGAACGCTTCCGGCGCCAGCTTTCTGCGCGACTGACTGAAGGCGCCTTTGGTAACCCGCCGTATACTGAACGCTTCGTCCTGCGTCTCACGGAAGAAACTGTCCATCTCCCGTTGTAGTCCCGTCTTTCCCATCCTAAGTATGCTGATTATCAAATAACTGAATGGAAGCAGCCGATTCCTCGTGAAAGCCCCTTCCTGGCCGTTCGTGTGACGGCCTTTGAATTCAGTGTCATCATTGATATGGTAGATTAATTGTTTCGATAGCTTTTCCCGATAGTCTTGATTTGCTTTTCTACAAAAGGTTACCCCCTTCTTATATACCGAAATAAATTTACGGAGCCTCCTTCAATTGCAGAAGGTGTTTTCACCTTTTTTTTGCTTAACTAAACGATATGGGGGTTTTAACCCTTTTTTGGTAACCCGAATATATATTTTCGAAACCTTGAAAGGCTAAATTATACTATCCAGAACCAGGTTTTCCGGATAATTTTATGCGCAATAATAAAAGAGTATATCATATCGATAGGGAGATCCTAAGGAAGATTTGCGCCAAATGTGTTATTGGGGAAACAATTCCAGGCAAGCCAATAATTATATCGACCTGTGGTGCTGCTGCGACAGGGATAAGTTCGGTTGAACCTTTCCACATAACCATTTTGATGCAGCTTTCCCTTCTGTATAAAGATCAACCCGATTCTCCATTCGATCACGTTGTCAAGTTCACGGATGATCTGGGGATCCGGGAAGTTGGCATCCAGAGTAATGTTCAGCGCTTCCCGATTAAATTCGTCGATCACGTTGAAGGACCTGAATGGCCTTCCGCCAATCAATCTGTCGTGCATAAAATCCATTCAACAATGGAGGTCAGGCCGGATCGGTTGGGCAAGTGGCACTAAAATCCTCGCTGGCAGCAGCCCCAAGCACTTTTTTCGATCACATCTTTGAGTACCATAATATGCAGCGTCTGCTCGGCAACGATCTTCTTTTAGCTTTCAGTTAAGTTAAAGAACAGCATTTATAAGTCCTTCACGTTAATTTTTATTGGAGTGCAATTTGTAGGTTTGCAGTATGAGGTAAATGTAAGACAAATTAAAACTAATTAATATATATAACTTATAAAAAAAACTTCCGCCTGTGGACAGCAGCTGAATATGTTAGCTGCTCAATCCCACCAAAGTTTAAAAAAACAATCAATATATTTGATGAAACGGTCTTTCCCAATGGAACTGGCTGACAATCTTTTCTTAAGCAAAAAAGATTGCTCTAATAGAAATTAAATGTCTACAAAATTTTTCACGAACGAAGGGCAAAATTCTTTAATTAAGAAATTTAGAGGTGCATTTGAAAACCTCGATAATATTTACGCATTTCATGCTGTTGTGGGGTATTTTAGATCTTCTGGCTATTTTGCTATACGGCAACATTTACAAAAAGTTCCTGAGGTAAAAATATTAGTTGGAATTAATGTCGATAAAGTTAGTGCAGAAGCTAAAAGTAGAGGTCTATTATTTTTTGGAGATGCAGAAAAAAGCCGGGATGAATTTATTGATAGGATGCGAGCTGATATAAAGCAGGCGGAGTACCGAAAAGATGTTGAGGAAGGAATACTGCTATTTTTGCAAGACGTGATAGACAAAAAAATAGAAATCAAAATCCATAAGACTAAAAAGCTGCATGCGAAGATCTATATCTTCCTTCCTCAAAAGTTCAATGAATACTCAGGCGGAGAAGTAATAACGGGTTCATCAAATTTTACAGATGCCGGATTGGGAATTGGCCAAGACGCGAATTACGAGTTCAATGTTGCGCTAAGGGATTATGCCGATGTAAAATTTGCCGAGGGGCAATTCCAAAAACTTTGGGAGGAAGGAGAAGAGGTGTTACCAATTGACATTCATCGGATAAAACAAAAAACGTATATTGGTCAGCTTTATACACCATTTGAGATTTATATCAAGTTGTTAATTGAATATTTTGGAAAGAATATTGATTATGATCCCGATTCTGTAGGTGATCTACCCAAAAACTTTAAAAAGCTTAGTTATCAAATAGATGCTGTAAATCAGGGGTATCAAATGCTCTTGGAGCATAATGGTTGTATGTTGGCCGATGTCGTTGGTCTAGGAAAAACTGTTATCGCAACCATGATTGCTAAGCGATTTTTAATAGCAAATGGAACATTAAATACCAAAATTCTGGTAGTCTATCCGCCTCATCTTGAGAGGAACTGGAAGAGTACTTTTCAACAATTTAGACTAGACAAACACACCCGGTTTGTTAGTAATGGAAGTTTGCATAAAATATTGGAAAATAATAATCATGATTATTGGCCAAAAGAGGATTATGATTTGATCATAGTAGATGAAGCGCATAAGTTTCGCAACCACACATCCCAAATGTTTGATGAGTTACAGACAATTTGCAAGACACCGAGGTCCGTTGAGGGAAACGTTATTGGTTGGCAAAAGAAAGTAATGCTTATATCGGCTACTCCACTTAACAATCGACCCGAAGATATTTATTATCAGCTGCAATTATTTACAGATGCCAGAAAATCAACCTTACCAATTAGCAATCTCCAGTCTTTTTTTGCTCCATTAATTAGACATTATAAGGAAGTATTAGCAGCAGCAAGGGTTACCGGGATCCCGGATATGAGAGCGTTAAGAGAAATATATACTAGTATACGAGAAAAAGTGTTGTTACCAATAACGGTAAGAAGGACAAGAAGGGATGTCGAGAAATATGAAGATTATCTAAAAGACTTACGGGAACAAGGAATCAATTTCCCAAAGACGGAGGATCCAAAAGCGATTGAGTATAGGATGAATAAGGAACTCGAAAACTTATTTTACCAAACTATCAATTACTTGGTTGATACGAATAAGATTGGGTACCATCGGTATCAGGCTATCGCCAATTTGCTGCCTGAAATCCAGGAAAAATACTATAGTAATGCAGAAAGGGCTTCTCGGACCCTCGCCCAAATTATGATGACTCAATTGGTCAAACGTCTGGAAAGTTCATTTACAGCGTTCAAAATTTCTTTAAATAATTTTAGAATTTCCACGGAGCGAATGATCGAAATGTTCAATAAAGGAAAGGTCTATGTAGCTCCTGATGCTAAAGTAAATGAGTTGATGAATAAGGACTGGACTGAGGAGGAAATTGAAGAGTATATTTTAGACCTTTCATCAAGCAATCCACGCAATCAAATTTTTACGCCCACCGACTTTAAAGAAGGATTTGTAGAGAGTCTGCAGCAGGATCTACAATCTTTAACCGAACTTTGTGCTGCATGGGAGGAAATAAAAGAAGATCCGAAATGGGACCTTTTTCTTCAATTATTGCAAACAGAATTGATGAGAAAGGACTTGAACCCAACTGGAAAGCTAGTAATTTTTACCGAATCCAAGGAGACAGCAAAATATCTTACGACTAAATTGACCGAAAATAATTTCACTAAAGTTCTTTCCATTTCTTCTGAAAATAGAAAGGCATCTCACGATATTGTGCAAGCCAATTTTGACGCCAATTACGACAAAGTGTGGAGTAATGAATATGATATCATTATTAGTACAGAGGTACTTGCGGAAGGAATTAACTTGCATAGGGCTAATATCATTGTCAATTATGACACCCCATGGAATGCTACCAAACTAATGCAGCGAATTGGCCGTATTAATAGGATCGGAAGTATTTCAGAGGTCATTTATAATTACGCTTTTTATCCTTCCCGCCAAAGTGATGAGTTGATTAATCTCTATAATAATGCCTATATTAAACTTCAGGGATTTCACACTGCATTTGGAGAGGATACCAGAATATATACGAATCAAGAAGTGCTTGAGCAAGTTAAATTACACATTAAAGGGTTGCCAGAGGACGAAGACAAGCGCCTTAGATATTTAGAATATATACGAAAGTTTAAAGTTGAAAATGAAAAGGAGTTCAAACGCATTAAGGCATTACCGTTAAAGGCCAGGACTGTTAGGAATTCGAAGTTAAGAAAAAAGGGAATGCCTGCCGGGGCCACCTTAGTCTTTCTACGATCTTCTTATAAGATGGACTTCTATAAGGTGGATGCCCAAAAGGTAGAAGCATTAAGCTTTTTGGAAGCGGCAATTATTTTTGAAACGACCAACAATGAAGTGGGCTTGCCCAATTTGCCAGAATTTCACCACGCCCAGGTACAAAACGCCTTAAACAAATTTAGTGAAGAACTCCTAAATAATAGTAGTGATAGTGTTAGTGGCGATCATTCCGACTCGAATACCAAAAGAGCAAAAAAATTCCTTAGAGAACAAAGAATCGAACACCTGGACGAGAAGTTTCGCGAAGCCTGTAGCAATTTGGACAAATTGCTTGATAGAGGAACTATTACCAAGTTGTCAAATGATCTGAGGAAACTACAATTGAAAGTTGACAAAAACGAAGTGAAATCGCATCAAGTAGAGGCCATCATCTTACAATTAGCCGCCAAGTATGTACACGCCAATAATGAAGATAATGATGATACAACACCAATTTCCACGGTGTTACCTATCGAAATAATGGATAAGCCAGATATTATCATTTCTGAAACATTTGCTTAAACGAGATATGACAAAAGAACAACTCAAAGATATATTTGAACATAGCTATGACAGGCAGCAGTGGGTTTTGGTGTTAAAGGAAGTTCTCGGAGTCAAAAATATTCTGATTAGACCGCAGGAAATCGGCATTACCAATAATGATTGGGATGCTAAGGGATTTGAGTTGGGCAGTTTCGAGACCGCTGAAGGCCGGCTAATTGGGCTTTACGAAGTAATGATAAATGATAAGGTAAAACTTGGACGTAATAAAGTTGGGCTCCGAAATTTACTAAAACCAATTTATAATAATGATGTAGATGCTGCGTTGGTGGTATTTAATCAAAATAATATATGGCGATTTAGCTATGTTAGTGAAATTAAGATACGAAATAAAGAAACTGGTAAAAGAGAAAAAAAATCGACCGACCCCAAGCGGTATACCTATATTTTTGGTAAAGGACAAAAATGTAGAACTGCGGCCGAACGATTTAGCAAGATCCGTCAGCAATTTAGTCTGTTCGGAGGGTCAATAAAGCTTGAAGAGATAGAAAATGCTTTTTCGGTCGACAGCTTGACAAAGGATTTTTACCGTGAGCTTAGCGATTGGTATTTTAGGGCTCTAAAAGAAATTAAATTCCCTGATGATGCAGATAGAGTGTTAAATCCGAATCCTGCAAAAGGAGATAGGGAAAAAGAAGAAAAAAGAAGAAATGCTACCAGTGCCATCCGACTTATTACCAGATTGATATTTGTATGGTTCTTGAAACAGAAAGGCCTAATTGCGGAAGAACTCTTTCAGAAATCTGAAATAGACAAAATAATCAACTACAAAGATAAAACAGGAAGTACTTATTATAAGGCAATTTTGCAAAATGTGTTTTTTGCTACCCTAAATAGGGAAATGGGGGAAGAAAACCGAAAATTTGTAACTTATGGGAGGTCTGGCATACAAGGGTATTATAGATACAAACGCTTTTTTAAGAATGTTGATCTCTTCCTGGATTTGACAAAAAATATTCCTTTTCTAAATGGAGGTTTGTTCGAAAATTTGGATAAGGATGGAGGCGAAACAGAGAAAATCAGGATTGATTGTTTTAGTAATTTAACAGAAAATGAATCTAGACTTGTTGTTCCAGACAGTCTTTTTTTTGATGAAATAACGATTGATCTTAGTGGTGATTATGGAGATAAAAAGAAGAATAATCAAAGCGTGAGGGGACTTATAAATATTCTACAGGGTTATAATTTTACGATTGAGGAAAATACTCCCTTTGAGATAGAGGTAGCGTTGGATCCAGAACTTCTGGGAAAGGTATTTGAAAACTTGCTTGCAAGTTATGTTCCTGAAACGGAAACAACAGCAAGAAAAATGACCGGGTCCTTCTATACTCCACGAGAAATCGTGGAGTATATGGTGGATGAAAGTTTAAAAAACCATTTACGAAGAAAATTAGAAGAAAAATTTGGTCAGGCCGGAAATTGGGATGACAAAATCGCCCAATTATTGGCTTATAGGACTGAAGAGTTGGACTTTTTGACCGATGAGGAAAAACACTTATTGATTAAAGCCCTTGACGAAGTTAAAATTTTAGACCCTGCTTGTGGTTCGGGGGCCTTCCCAATGGGAATTCTTCATAAGATGGTATTTCTCTTAACAAAACTCGATGAAGAGAATAAAATATGGAAAGAATTACAAAAGGCAAAGGCCCTCAAAGAAACTGAAGTGGCCTATAATCTTGGTAGTCGGGAGGAGAGAGAAGAAAGGCTTTTGGATATAAGCGAGGCTTTTGAAGACAATAACAATGATTATGGCCGGAAGTTATATCTTATAGAAAACGCTATTTATGGTGTCGATATTCAGCCCATTGCCGTCCAAATAGCAAAGTTGAGATTTTTTATATCGCTAATATGTGATCAACAAGTAAATCTACAAAAGAAAAATCTCGGAATCAGGCCTCTACCCAACCTTGAAACAAAATTTGTAGCAGCCAATACCTTAGTGGGTCTTGCAAAACCCAAACAATTCCCAATAGGCTATGATCAGGTGAAGACTTTGGAAAAGGAATTAGATGAAGTAAGGCATAAACATTTCAATGCAGGATCTACAAAAACTAAAACCAAATGGCGTGAAAAAGATATGGAATTGAGAGCTAGGATAGCCACAAAGATGGAGCAACTTGGTTTTCAAAATACAACTGCGCAAAGAATCTCTCAGTGGAATCCCTATGATCAAAATACGTCTGCATCCTTCTTTGATAAGGAACATATGTTCAATCTGGAAGAAGGTTTTGATATTGTTCTTGGAAATCCGCCATATATCCGGATTCAAACCATGGACAAGTCTTTAAAAGAGTACTTTTCAAAGAATTTTAAAAGTGCAACAAAGAACTATGATTTATACGTTTTATTTGACGAATGTGGCATGAACCTCTTACGAGAAGGAGGGAGTCTTATTTATATTCAACCGAATAAATTTTTCAATGCAGACTATGGAGTTGGGATCAGAAAACTTATTACAGAAAAAAAATGGCTATTTGGTATCTTAGATTTTGGAGCCGAACAAATGTTCTCATCGGTTACGACGTATACTTGCATCTTTCATGCGAGAAAGAAGTATAATCCGGAATTTAGGTTTATTGCTTTCAAAGGGAAAGATATCACGGGTACTTTTATTGACTACTATCTAAACAAAAATTTATCAACTGACATTATTAGTGAAATCTTTAAAGAAAGCTTTGTATCAGAAAAAGCCTGGAGTTTCGGAGGTTCGAGTTCTATTAATATTTTCAAAAAAATAGAAAAAGAAACTTTTCCATTAAAAGAGTTGGTCCGGGCTTTATTTGTTGGATTGCAAACAAGTGCAGATCCTGTATATATTTTGGAAAAGAAATCAGATGGATATTTTTCTAAATATCTTGGAAAGACGGTACAGTTGGAGGCGAATTTTCTTAAACCAGTGCTAAAGGGTGCGGAGATAAGAAGATATAAAGTAAATTTTCAGAATCTTTGGTTAATATTCCCTTATCAAAGTATACAGGATAAGATGGCCTTGATCAAACCAACAGAATTTAAAAAGAAATATCCCTTAACCTGGAAATATCTCAATAGCTGTGCTGAAAAGCTCAAAGAGCGTGATTCGGGAAAAATGGATCATGAAGAGTGGTATGCTTATGGAAGGAATCAGAATCTTGATCAATTTGAGCAAACCAAAATAATGACTCAAGTATTAGCCAACCAGGCTTCGATGGTATTGGATAAGGATCAGGGATATTATTTTGTTGGTGGCGGTAATGCCGGTGGTTATGGTATAACCTTAAAGGAAAATAGTAGTTTTAGCTACCGATATTTATTAGGATTGCTAAATAGCAAGTTATTGGATTATTATTTACAGAACCATAGTAGCAAGTTCCAGAATGGATATTTTTCTTATGCCAAACGATTTATAGAAAATGTTCCAATAAAGCTCGCAACTGAAAAAGCAATGGGGCATGTGGAAAATCTAGTTGATTATGTATTATTCTGCCGATCGCAACTTGCCGATGTAGAATTACAAAGTGTCGGGTCCTATTTTGAGCAGATGATCAATGCCATCGTCTATGAGCTGTATTTTACAAAAGAACTAGAAAAAGCAGGCTGCAAGATTATTGATCATATTCCTCTTCTTACCTTATTAGATACCTTTAAAAATGAGATTGCCAAAATTGACTATTTAAAGTCGTTGTTTCACGAGGTATATAATAAGCATCATGCAGTAAGAGCGGCATTATTTAAACTCGACAGCCTAGAAGAAATTGCAGTAATAGAGGGAAAAACTGACAATTAAACCAATCTGATTGTTATGCCACGAAAAATAACCTCCATCACGATAGAGAATTATCGTGGTTGGTACGGTCCTTATCCTGCTATATTAACTCCGAATGGCGAGAATCTATTGACATATGGTGAGAATGGAAGTGGGAAAAGTTCTCTTTTTAAAGGGGTCCAAAATTTCTTCCGCTCGTCGATTGATGGAAATCCGGCTTTTGAATTGAACATATTTTCCGCCTTAAGCGGGAATACAGCCGGGAAAGTCGCTATCGAATTTACTGATTTTCCACCTGATCCTCCCGCTACAGCCGAATATCAGTATTCACTTCAAGGGTTTTCCACTAATGCTCAGCCTTTTATAAATGATACAAGGAAATTAAACTCTTTTCTCGATTACAAACATATGCTTGGGGTTCATTTTACAGATCCCGACTCTAGCTCGACTCCAAATCTATTCCTTTTGTTAGTTGAAATTTTATTGGGAGCATATCAATTACCTGCAACCGGCCATACTATAAAGGAAGATATAACACAAATTGAAAATGGTTTAAAAAGAAAGGTAAATAGCAGACATTATAGGGATGCAGTAGCTAATATACCTATGGTTCAAGGCGCATTGGGAGTATTGGTTGGTGAAATCCTTACAGATGCGAATCGATTGCTTTCGAATTATTTTGACAATGATATAGAAATACAAATTAGCAGTCTAGAGTTTGTAGTCAGGCCGGAGAACCAAAGAATAGTAGATAAAAGGCTGGGAATACAAATTAGGTATGCAGGTCAGCCAGTTGTCCTGTATAACTATTTTCTCAACGAAGCTCGTCTCTCGGCGATTTCCATTTGCTTCTATCTGGCTGGTGTGCTTTCGCATCCTCCAATGGCTATCAATTATAAAATACTCTATTTAGACGATATATTTATTGGCTTGGATACATCGAATCGAGTTCCACTGCTAAAATTGCTACAGAACGAATTTGACGATTATCAAATATTTATAAATACGTATGATAGATTTTGGTATGAGGTGGCTAAAAATTGGTTCGATAAAAATATGAAGGACAGGTGGGTTTATCGAGAGATGTATGTTCATAGGAAACAGCTTCCGACTGGCGGCCCAGCATTCGACACTACTATCGTTGTCAATGGGGGCAGTGACTTTGCGAAAGCACTATATCATTTAAATAATGCTTACCAGCCGGATTACCCTGCTGCGGCTAATTATTTGCGAAAGTATGCAGAAGGAATTTTAAGGTCAAATATCCCTGAGATCGAATTAAAAGTAAAAGATGGTGATAATTATGGAGAATTTCCCGATTTTATTATGCTCAATGAACTTATTAAAAACACCATCAAATTTCTTGGCAAAATCGGGCAGGACGATCTGTTGGTCAAGCAGCTTAAAATGCACTCAAAAAGATTGCTAAACCCTTTATCTCATTATGATCCTGCCACACCAATTTTCAAAAGAGAATTACACGAAGTTGTAGATCTTCTTCCGCGATTGGAGCAGTATTTACAAGATCTTTCCAGAAATGTTTATCAACGCAGTTTGGCAATTCATTCACTACTTAGGATGAAATTCGAAGTTACAGTCGATGATTTTATTTTTTATGAGATAAAAATAGGTGATCAGATGTACAAATATCATACAGCAGCAACAGGCGTTGTCAGATTATCCGATCCCGTTGTAAAATCGATCAAGACATACAAGCAAACTGCAGGAGTTATGAATTCTCCGGCACAACGAGTTAATAATTATCTGTCAATAACAGAAGCATACAATTCGATTCACACATTTATTTTGACATTGCCAGGATGTGCTGGTGTAGTACAAAGCGCAGATTGGGTCGATGCTTTTGAATTTAAAGATACAACCGGAAGCTGGGTCAATTTAAATACTCTAACAGTTTGGCCATAATTTAAACCTCTGAGGAGAAAATAGCAGACCTATCTAAGATTTCGCCTGTAAGGCAAAGAGTGGATGACGGTCAGGTCGCTAGAAAGGGTGTAGTCTCTAAGGGTACACTGCTATGAAAGGCAAAAGAAAGGTGCATTTTGTCTATCCGATGCTCAACAATATTTTTAAAAGAAGCAATACCGATCAGCGATTGGTCTAATTAGGCCATTTAAAAATACCTACCGGGAAATTTATTGTAGGTTTGCAGTCATATGAGTCTAAAACTCGACATCTTGTCCGTCCTGCCAGAACTATTGGAGAGCCCTTTTAACCACTCTATTTTAAAAAGAGCCAAGGAAAAAGGGTTGTTGGAGATTTGTGTCCATCATCTCCGGCAATGGGCAGTTAATGATTATGGTCAGATCGACGATTATCAGTTTGGAGGCGGTGCAGGCATGGTCATGATGCCGGAGCCGCTAGCTAAGGCGATAGAGGCCTTGTCTAGGGATCGGCCTTATGACGAAATTATCTATATGACTCCTGATGGAGAGCGGTTTAATCAGCGAATCGCCAATAGGTTATCCTTAAAGGGAAATATCCTCATCATCTGCGGACATTACAAGGGCATCGATCAGCGTATAAGAGAAACCTATATTACGCAGGAGATCAGCACCGGAGACTATGTACTCAGCGGAGGGGAGCTTGGGGATCAAGAGCAGTATGGGAATTCCCGTCGGTAAGGGCTAATAATGATCATGAAGCAAAATTTCCTCTGGAACTTCCCAAAAGAGCAATTAAATTGTTAACGGAACCGGGGGATACTGTGTTGGATTGTTTTATGGGAAGTGGCACTACTGCGATTGCAGCAATCCAAGAAGGAAGAAATTTTATTGGGATAGAATTGCTTGAAGAGTATGTTCAACTTGCAAATCAAAATATAAAAAAGGAAATTGATAGAATAAATATGCTAAAGGCGCAAGCAGTTATTAATTTTTAGCCAGTACCTCGTGACAATCCGATTAACTATCTTCAAGGTATGAATCTCAAAATCGATGTCCTGACCGTCCTGCCTGAACTTTTAGAAAGCCCCTTCAGCCACTCCATTCTTAAAAAGAGCAAGGGAAAAAGGGGACCGTTTGGGTAAAGTAGGGACCTGGGTCTGTTGGGCTACTGATAAAGGAAGTTTGAAGAAGGTGTATGCCAAGTTGAGCATAGAGAACCGGGCCATGAAAAATCTGATTGAAAAAAGGCTTTAACGCCTTCGGAGAAACGGGAAGCAGTTGCGGATGTCATTTATTCAATGGGAATCGAAAACGAGACAGTCTGTGGTTTCTCGCACTGCTCTTCTGTACAGGCCTGGTAAGTAATACTCCCGCTGACGGTACCTTTTACCGGAGCGCTCTTCATCACCGTCTGAACAAATTCCACGGTACCGGCATATTGAAACTGGATGATATCGGCAGTCTTGTCTTCATATTTTTCTCTGTTACCGGTCTCTACGGGCTTTCCTTTCCATACGAACAGGGGGCTGTTGGTAAACTTGATCAGGGTTGGCCGGGATATGGCTTGTTTTGGCTGGTCCTGGCTATAAATATGCCAGCCCTGGGCTATGTCTGCCGTGATATGAATGGCATAGGTCTTGGGGTCCAGTTTCTCTACCTGGTAACTCAACCGGACAGGGCCCTGAGCCAAGGAGGTCAAAGTCAACAATATAGCGGCCGCTATTAGTTGCACTTTTTTCATAAAGTGTAGTTTTACAACACCCTACGAAAGAAACAGCCGTTCAACCACCTTTTTTTAGTTATTCTGCCTCCTCTTTGCAGGCAGCTTCCCTATATTGGTCGTCCATTAAACTTTATCTGCATGCCGGTATCCCGCCAAAAAACACTTGTTTTTACCGTAGTTCTGGTGGCCATTTTAGCCATGTTGGTGCCGGTGATTGTCGTTGAAAAGAAGATCCTTACCCAGACCGAAGGAAATATTACACTTCCTCAGGATCAATCATTTATCAATGTTGTCGTAGGTAAAAACCTGGCTTTTTATGGAGTTTGGGGTTTGTCGAGGAGAGCTTTTCAGCCCGCGGCTTCTTCGCTTTTATATCCGGTGCTGCTGGTTCCGTTTTTCTTTATTGCAGGGGCTCATTTGATTATTCCCGTGGTTTTAAATGCTATTGCTGCGATGCTTTTGCTTTGGGTGCTGCAAAAGGAATTGGTCCGGCGGGGATTGTCTCCTGGCGTGCAGTTGACTGTCTTACTCCTGTTTATCTTTTTTACGCCGCTTCCCATCCTGGTTATCAGTGGAATGGAATATACCTTGTTTCTTTTGATGCTGGCCCTTTTTGTGACTGCTTTTATCCGAAAACCGGATCGTTTCAAAACTGTCCTATTTGCCTTTTTGCTGGTGGCTACCCGTTATGAGGGGTTGGTAATTATTGCAATAGCCTGTGGGATGCTGGTATACCGGGGAAAGGGGATTGCTGCTTTAAAAATTGGTCTTGCCGGTCTCCTGCCCATCATCCTATTTGGCCTTCTTTCTATATCTAAAAGTGAACGATTCCTACCACCGGCTCTTTTACAGCCTCCTGGAATGGCAATTTATATAACAGCCGGTATCGGTTGCCTGGTGGTCATTATGACATTGCTCACCCCTCTCCATTACAAAAGGCAGTGGCTGGCTTCCAGCCTTTTTGGAATCTTTGCTGTTATCCGGACGGCCTCGCTTACAGAAGAAATTACCCAGGCCAGCCTGGATACTTGGCGCCGGGAGATGCCGGTGGTCCGGTTCATACACCGGTATCATCCATGGGATGGGATCAGTCTGAATGAGACCGGGGTCTTATCTTATTTTTCAGAAGGCGATAAAATTGATCTCACCGGTCTTGCCAACTATTCCACCCAAAGAGGAAATCAGCGGCGTCATGTGTCGCCGGTCCTCTCAGACTCCTTAAGTTGGTGGGCCTATGCGCATATAGGCATTTTATCCGGATCTCAGGCCGGGATAAAACCGGCTGGTCATTGGGGCAAGGTAGCGGTGTGGAATATCTCCGGTGATATGGTTTCATTTTATGCCCTTGATACGGCTACAGGACGACGTCTCAGGAACAATATGAAGGAATATCAGCCGGGCCTCACGAGGAATATACGGGTGAGCTATTATTGAGTCCTATTTTTGTTTGTATTTATGTTCAAACCGGTAGGTCACGGAGAGGAGGAAGTAGCGGCCCAGGATATTTGTGGAAGTTTCGGTATTTATATTTCCGGTATTACTCCGACTGATGCCGGCATTCTGGTTGAGGAGGTTGTTAGCCGTCAGTTTCAGGGCTAACTTGTTGTCCAGGAAATTATGAAGGATGGAGGCGCCCCAGTATGCGACCGTGGTGTTTTTTGCAAAACTACTTGCTTTCTGCTGCCAGGTATAGTTGGCATAGGTGGAGAAATCGATTCCAGGAATAAGGAACAGCGACAAACTTCCACCGTAGTTTTCTGTCCAGTAATGAACCTGTGCATCGGGGTTGACAGAACTCCGGGTATCAAGGTAGGAAAATAGGGTGTTTAGCTGGATCGAGTATTTATCGGCGACATATTTACCCAGTCTAAAACCAAAGCCGCTGTTATAACTATCGTTGCGACTTAGGTCTGTATTTATATAGTTCACACTACGATTGTAGCCAAGATTTGTTGTCAGCCCGGCGTCTATCCCAGCTATTTTCTTGTTTAGCGAAAAATTCAGGCTAAGCCTGCTTCCACCGTCAACGTTGACGGGCTGGCTAACCTGGCGGCCAAGGCTGTCGGTGGTGGTCTTAGTGCTGATGCTGTTGCTGGTACGGCCCAGGTTCAATGTTATATTATACATCCAGGTCCGGGTGCCGGTGAAGGCCAGTTTCAGGTTCTGATTAAATCCCGGTTTCAGATTCGGATTACCAAGTGTTATGTGTAAGGGATCATTGTTGTTCTTTACTGGCTGCAGTTGTGTGATATTTGGTTGCTGGGTGCTGCTGTTATACTCAAAGTTGAATCGGTGAGTTGAATTTGGTGTATAGTTGATCAGGATATGAGGGATAAAGTTGAAATAATGAAACCGGAGTTGTGAATCCGCTAGCAGGTCCTTTTGTTGATAAGAATACCAATTCATCCCCGCTATCAATGCATATTGCAATTTTCGGCTATTCCCTTGTAAGCTGATGGTAGTGGTGTGGTTCACTGTATGGTCATCGAAATGACTGCTCAGGCTGTCGACAAGATCCTGGTATTTTCCATCTCCCCTGTTGTAGGTGGATTGTAAAGTATTATTTGTTCCGTAACCCAGGCTATAAGTCAGGCCAAGGACATTCTTTCCCCATAAAGGTTCCGCTAGGGTTAGCCCGCCACCAAGATCTTGTGTCCTGTTGTTTATTTTTTTGCGCTGGTCCACCGTATCCACGGTCTGTAAGTCTCCGTTTGGTTGATAGAACTGGTTTAGTGAATAAAGGTATCCGTCAGCCCCTTTTTCGGTATGAGACCACCGGGTGTAAACTGAAAAGACTCGCCCGTTTTTTTTCCGGGATTGTATCTTCCAGCTTATGCCCCCTACCATATCGTTTCGGTTGTCAACAGACTGTATCGCTCGTTTGGTGCGATTGACGACTGTGTCATTAAATACACTGAGGGCGGTGTCGTTGAACTGGTTATTAGCTTTTGTGTTGATATAGTAAAAATTAAACCGGAAGGCGGAAACATTATTAACGACCCAGTCATATACTCCATAGGTAGAATGCTGGTCCTGCCGGTTAACCGAAGCCGCGCGCTGATATTGACCATATACGCTATCGTGCAGGGTCTGCACCGTATTTGTCGTTGTTATAGGTTTTGTAAGCTGGGTTCCATACTGGTAATTCCCTACCAGGTGGTCATTCTCACCATTCCAAGTATTGGCATAGTGCAGCGCCAATGCATTGAATTTAGGTATGCCCGCGCCTGCAGAGGCCCCAAACGGATCGTCCACACTTGACACACCAAAAATACCGGCGTTGTCACTGTTAAAACCCGTGGATCCGGTATTGGAGACCAGACCCAGCGCTGCAATTTGCTCGCGTTGCCGGAAGCTACCTGCCAGTCCGTTGGCATTGTAGAGCCCATTGGCATTGCTGCCGGCTTCCACCTTTCCAAAATATCCCTTCTTACTATCTTCTTTTAGGATAAGGTTCAGTGTCTTTGTCCGGCTGCCATCGTCGATACCCGTGAAGCGGGTCTGATCGCTTTTACGGTCCAGCAGTTGTACTTTGTCGATCCGGGATGCGTCGAAATTGCGGGTGATTATCCTGGGATCGGACCCGAAAAGATCTTCTCCGTCTACTAAAAGCTTGGAGATGACTTCTCCATTATAGGTAATCGTCCCGTCGGCAGCTATCTGCAGACCGGGGAGGCGGCCTAGTAGCTCTTCTACGTTGGCATTGACCCTCAGCCGGATATTTGCAGTATTATATTCCGTGGTATCTCCATGCAAATGGGGCCGAATTTCCTTTGGTCGGACGATGACGGCTTTTAGGCTGTCGACCTTTGGTAAAACGGTATCCTTTTTTGACTGCCCATAAGTGGTCGCTGTCCCTGTTAAAAGGAACAGGGAAAGGAGAAAGGCTCCCCAATAGTGACAAGGTTGAATTTTTCTCAGCACTCCTAAATGGATAAAAGTTTAAGAGCCGAAAATTATCATATTTCCCTGCGAAGGAATTGCGGAGTGGTCGAAATCTGAATTATCCTACCTTCGCTACATGAGTCTTAAAATTGACATTCTCAGTGTATTACCCGAGTTGCTTGAAAGCCCCTTCCATCATTCTATCCTAAAAAGGGCACAGGAAAAAGGCCTTCTGACCGTCAATGTCCATCATCTGCGGCAGTGGGCTGTCAATGATTATGGTCAGATTGACGATTATCAGTTTGGCGGGGGCGCGGGTATGGTCATGATGCCCGAGCCGCTGGCGAACGCCATCGAGACCCTGTCAAAGGACCAGCCCTTTGATGAGATCATCTATATGACTCCCGATGGGGAAAGGCTGAATCAGCGAATAGCCAATGGGTTGTCCTTAAAGGGAAATATCCTTATCATCTGCGGACATTATAAGGGCATCGATCAGCGGATACGCGAAACTTTTGTGACCCGGGAAATATCTATTGGCGACTATGTGCTGAGTGGTGGGGAACTTGCGGCTGCTGTGCTGGTGGATTCTATCGGGCGACTGATACCCGGTGTATTGAATGACGAGACGTCTGCCCTGTTTGACAGCTTTCAGGATAATCTGCTGGCGCCTCCAGTGTATACGCGTCCTGCGGACTGGCGGGGGATGAAAGTGCCGGAGATCCTGCTTAGCGGGGATCCCAGGAAGATCGACGAATGGCGGCATGAGGAGTCTCTCCGAAGGACGGAGGAGAGAAGACCGGATCTGTTGGATTAGTGTTTTATTTGTTATAAAGTTTGGTAGTTAAAAGGCTTTATTTTTAGTAAATGAGCTAAACGATTGCAAAACCAAAACTACCAAGCCGTTGAAAAGTAAAAAAAGTCTTTTCGCACAATTCATTCTCCGTTATACCGGATTTGGAAAACATCCGGAGAAAACCCGCAGCATAGAATTAAGCATCGAGGCAAGATGGTACCGGCAAAAGAAATGGAAATATGTCGTCTCTTCCTCTCTTGGAGGGCTGGCACTTTATGCGATGGTCCAGTGGCCGAACGGTCTTCCGCAACCTGCCGAAGGTCCGTCTGCTTCTGAGCAAACTTTGCATGATAGTCTGGTATTCCGAAACCCTCCACATGCAAGGCCGCTAAAGGTGATGCTCCCAGACGGCAGCAGGGTAACGATAGCTCCCAGTTCCTGTCTGCGATATTTACGTATGCCGGACGGCAGGACAAGAGAGGCTTTTATGAGCGGACAGGCCGTATTCGATGTCGCGAAAGACAATCACAAACCTTTTATTGTCCATACCAGCAAGGCCCAGATCCAGGTATTGGGTACCTGTTTCAATGTCAGAAGTTATGAAGACGATGCAACCGCTACGGTTACCCTGATAAGTGGCAAGGTACAGGTATCCGGTAAAAATAATATGCTCTATTTAAATCCTGGGCAACAGGCGCGGATAAAGAATGACCAGATCATTACCCGAAAGTTGAACAATCCGGAATTCTGTCTTGCATGGACGAACGAAAAGGCATCCTTTAATTTTGAAAACGAAGAGCTGGAGACGGTCCTTCGGGAGATTGCCTGCCGGTATGATGTAAAAATATCAAACCCGAAAAATCTATGCGGCATACGGATGACCGGCACCTTCAGCCAGAACAAAACGCTGGATGAAGTATTATCGACGATCCGGCTGGCAGAAAGCGGTGCCATATATCTGAAACATATTGGAGATACGATCTATGTAACCAACCCTTGATAAATGCTCTGTAAGGTGCCGGTTCATATTATTTCCTTTAGCCGAAAATGGTTGTTTTTCCTTTTTGTCGCAGTTTTGTCCGGTTTTTCCGGTTTTGGCCAACCATTGACTATTAAGGGGAAAAATCTTTCCTTAGAAGACGTATTCCGGGAAATACAAATCCAGACCGGTTATACTTTTTGTTATATGTCCGAAATTACGGAGAAGGCGCCAACCGTAGACCTGGACCTCCGGCATGCAAGTCTGCTCGAGGTGCTGGAGACCTGTCTTAAAGGTCTGGCAATCGGTGTCCGTTTCAACGAAAAATCCATTACTCTATTCCTCACATCCCCATATGAGCCCAATTTCAATTTGTACCTACCTCTAAAAGGGCAGGTGCGGGGAGCCGATGGCGAACCATTGGGATGCGCCTCCCTTTCCATAGATGGGGGACAGAAGGTAATCACCAGGGAGGACGGTTCGTTTTGTCTTCCGGTAAAGGCGAGAAATACCAGGGTGACCATATCGTTTGCAGGATATGCACCCCAGACCTTCCTGCTAAGCAATACCGAATTTCAGGCCGTTTCGTTACAACATACGATCATGCCTATGGAGGCCGTATCTGTCGAGGCCTATGTCAAGTCGACTACCAGAATCCCGTCTGTCGTACCGGAGTTGGTTGTGAGTAAATCCCGCATCGCCGATGGGGTGAACACCAATGTATTGAGTGCACTCATGGGAATAGTGCCGGGAATGAATATCCGGCAACACAACGGTGTACCCGGCAGTGCATACAGCGTGTTGATTCGGGGCCAACACTCCATTGCCCAGGGAAACGATCCGCTGATAGTCATCGATGGCGTCCCCATGGCGCCGAATAACAGCTCATCCAGCCGAATCGGTACCGGATCGGCCCAGGGTCAGTTGGGCGCCAGCCCTCTCAACGCTATTCCGCCTTCTGCAATAGAAAAAATCGAAATAATAAAAGGTGCCGACGCCTCAGCAATCTATGGCAGCCAGGGAGCTAATGGGGTGCTGTTGCTGACGCTGAAAAAGGCGAAACCCGGAAGGCCCCAATTTGCTGTTGACATCTCTTCCGGATCAGACCGGGTGGTTATGACAAGCCCGCTGTTAAATACCTCACAATATCTTGGTCTCCGGAAGGAGGCTCTGCAAAATGATGGGCTGCCGGTGAATGCCGTTACTATGCCCGAATACTATTTGTGGGATAACAGCCGAAACACTGATTTTAAAAAGACCGTTACCGGAAATATCCGACTAAGACATGACGCCCGGGTTGAGCTGTACGGAGGAGGGACAAATTCGTATTATTTGGTTTCGGGTGATTTTACGCATCTGTCCGCTGTTTTTCCAGGATCGACTGGTGATGACCGGCAGTCCCTGTATACCAACCTGCATACCCAATCTAAAAACAGGCGACTCCAGCTGGATGGTTCCTTGTTGTTTAGTCTGGAAAATAACAGGCTGCCCATCCAGGATCCTTCCTATGCCATGTATCTCGCTCCGGAAGCTCCACCCTTTCGGGATGCAGCAGGTTCTTCTATCTGGAGTAATTACGGTATATCCTATCTGAATATCCCTGCTCTGCAATACAATAGCTATCATGCGAGTGTGAGAAACTACCTTAGTCGTTTGCAAATGGAATACCGGCTATTTCCCAACCTCCTGTTCCGGAGCAGTCTGGGTTATAATGCGAGTCATTCGCGGGAATTTAGTCAAGAGCCCATTGCCGGAATCGCTCATTCTCCTACTCTTTTTGCCAATCAATACCGGGCTGCGATAGTCAATACATTAACCCATTTTTCGGAAACACTCGAGTATATCCGGAGTTGGGGTTCGGGGAAATTGACGGCTGTGGCGGGGGTTGACTGGCAGTATCAAAAGGCGAGGTCCCTGTCTGCCAGCGGCAGCCCGGAGATTACCGAAAACTCGGCATATACGGGTTATCGTCACAGAGCCCTTTTTAGTCGTCTGAATTACAACTTCGGCAGCCGGTATATTGCTTCTTTGTCGGGTCGAAAAGAAGTCTTCGGCCAGTTCCCGCCAGGGAACAGATCCGGTTATTTCTGGTCTGTTGCAGGTGCCTGGATTTTTAATAATGAGAACTTTGCCAACAGGTGGAACTGGCTTAGCCAGGGTAAACTTTGGGGTAATCTGGGAACGACGGGGAATGATCAGATAGTAAACAGTCCCTTCACTCTCTCTCATACTCCCCTCTTCAATTCCGGCCCTGCCTGGGAAGTCAATTACAATTCGAGTCTGGGTCTGGATCTGAGCTTCCTGCAGAATAAGATTTCCTTTTCGGCCATTGCCTTCAAAGATTGGACCCTCAACCAACTAATCTACAACGCTTCACCCGGGCAGACGGGTTTATCCGGATCTTATACCAGGGTCCCGGCCACTGTTGTCAACAAAGGTTTCGAGTTTTCGCTGCAAACCCGCAATATCAGCAATGCCCGGTTCAAATGGGAATCGGCTTTTACGGTGACTATACCTGTCAATCGTCTAACCCGATTCCCAGGGCTGGCCTCTTCCCCTTATGCCAGCACTCTAGTGTTAGGTAAATCGCTCAGCGTTATAAAAGGATATCACTATGAGGGTGTTGATCCGGTCTCTGGTCTGTTCCGGTTTCAGGATCTCAATAAGGACGGGTTGCTTGATCAACGGGATATGTTTCTAGGGGGAAATTTGGATCCGCATTGTTATGGTGAATTGAGTCAGCGATTGAAGTACAGGAATTGGCAGCTGGGGTTTTCCTTTGAATTTCGGGTACAGAATGGATTGAATCCCTATGTAGTTTTTTATCAAAATAATCCACCTGGATTTACCACGGCTTCCATGTTAAATAATGGCCCGACAGAGTGGCTGGATCACTGGCGTAAACCGGGAGATAAGGCCACCCTGCAGAAACTGACGTCCAATACTTCATCGGAAGCCTGGCAGGCCATTTTGCGTTATGAAAATTCAAGTGCGCGTCTTATTGACGCTAGCTTTGTTCGATGGAAGGGTCTGTCGCTTTCATATCAGCTGCCACAAAAAACTATATCCCGATGGGGTATGAGTGAAGCGATGTTGTATTTCAAGGGTCAAAATCTGCTGACCTTTACCCATTTTCCGGTAACTGATCCTGAAACTCAGGATCCGATGGTATTGCCGCCGATGCGGTCGGTTATGATGGGGATGCGGGTCGGTTTTTAAATGGAAAAGACCGAAAATACTCCTCATCTAGTTTGGCAATAAAAAGGGAACCGAGAAATAAAGGTACATATAGCCGCACTTCCCAGAGGACTGCTCCTGTAAAAATGAAAATAATATACGGGAGACTGATAATGTGGTAGATTATTACCATTTTTCTGTTCTTCCTGGTATTGGAGATCGCAAGCGCCAGGCAAAAGAAAAGTATCCAGAATAAGGCCCCCATTTTATTTACAAATAATCCGTAATTGCCTTCCGCCATGTTTGGTCCGGTCGAATCAGGGCTTATAAAAAGACGAAGGGCTATATAAGGGATCAAAAAACTTAGCGTTACAGAAAAAACAGCAACGATTCCCCGGTCCGAAAGTCCAAAGTGACCGACGATCAGGGTGATCAATAGCGTCACTGTCAAAAGGGACGACTCCCTGTTCAAAGTTGCAAGGATTATCAGGATACTCATCGTTACTAAAGAGAAAATATAGCTTTTATCCAGCCATTTTAAGAGTGTATATAGTGTCAATAACTCCAGGAAATACCCGATCATATCATAGGCTGTGATAGCAAACTGGGTGAGATTTATAAAGATCGGAATAAAAAAAAGGATCAGTCTCCTGTCTGGTACAGCTGTTTTTATAAAACTCTTCAAGTCCAGGAGGAAGACCGAGACGACAGCCGTCAGCATCAGGAAAAAGGTGTTCAAATAGAAAAAGGCGTTATAAAAATTGGCATTTGCGTGTTGATCTAAGTAGTAGGTATACCGATAGGTCGTATTGTCGGGATAGTAGTTATTCAGAAAATCATATAGGCCCAACAGCAGGTATCTGCCCAGGATACGATATCTGAACACTCCATGTTCAAAGACTTTTTTATATGTATCCTCCGAAAAATAGTTGACTGCGTAATTGGAAACAAATCCAAAGTAGACGATGTAACTTGTGAGCCAGGAAAAGAGGACAACGAAAATAATGGATACAAATCTATTGTTGCGCATAATGATAGGATAACCCTATAAATTATGGACAAAAGCTTGCATTTCCCAGGGATAGGCATATCCCTTTATATTAGCGCAGCACCATTGCGATCCAGATCAATAATTGCAAAATGAGATAATACCCCAGGATAAGCAGTAGGTTGATGACAATTGTCTTCCTCATAAGTACGGATTTTAGCAAAATAGAATACGGTTTAATGGTCACGGACCGAAAAGTCTGCCCCAAAAGCGGCGAAAATTATACCAAACCAAGCTTATCCACATAGGAATTATACCCTTCCCCCCCTGAAAATTCCCCGGGGCAAATCCTCCACATCCCACTTAGCCGGTGATTTTCCGTCAATTTGCTGTTAATTACCGGTTATCCTTTTGTTAAACCGATGCTACCGTTATACTGACCCGCTGATCAGCCTTTAATCTGCTCTTAATGCTTTTAGGACAACCAAGCATGGTCTTTGTCCGTCTTTAGCTTGATTAAACGAACCAACTCCCAAACTGTCAAACAAAAAACTCCGGCTATGACCATCAGCGGCTTCACCATGGTGCGCAACGGCGCCAAACTGTATTACCCCATCAAACAGGCTATCGCCTCGATTTTACCCATCTGTGATGAATTTGTGGTTGCCCTTGGCAATTGCGACCCCGACGACAATACCCTCCAGGAAATAGAGAGCATCGGCTCCGACAAGATACGTATCATCCATACCGTCTGGGACCTCGAGAAATACCCCCGGGGCATGGAACATGCCCACCAGACCGATATTGCCAGAGAAGCCTGTACTGGCGACTGGCTGTTTTATGTCCAGAGCGACGAGGTGGTACATGAGGAAGACCTTCCACATATCCGGAAGCGCTGTGAGGAGCTGCTACCCGACAAGTCGGTCGAGGGTATCCTCTTCAAATACCGTCATTTCTGGGGGGACTACGACCATTATATCACCTCCCATGCCTGGTATGCCAATGAGATCCGGATCATCCGCAATGATAAGGATATTCATTCCTGGGAATCGGCTCAGTCTTTCCGGCGGATCCCCGATTTTGACGGGGTCAACTATCGGCAGAAAGAGGGTACATTTAAGCTAAAGGTCGCCCGGGTTGACGCCTATATTTTCCATTATGGCTGGGTCCGTCCGCCACAGTATATGCAAAAGAAACGAAGGGTTTTTGAAGGCATTCATCAGGGGGAGAAAAGGGCCGAAGAGATGCTGAGCCAGGAAGGCTCGGAGTTCGATTTTGGTAATATGTCCCATCTGTCCGTCTATCGTCATACTCATCCGGCAGTGATGGATGAAAGGATACGGCTCTTTAACTGGGGCGACCAGCTGCGACGGACAACGAATCAGTCTTCCGTTGCCCGCCACAAACATGAGCGCCTGAAATATCGTGTACTGACCTTTATAGAGCAGACCTTTTTAGGAGGTCGGCAGATCATGTCCTTCAAGAATTACCGGCTCGCCCGCCGGTAGCTATTTCGGCATATCGAAGATAGTCGGGTCGATCGGCTTATTAAATTCCACCTTTGTATGGCTTATTGTTATGGAGAACTGGGGGTAGGTGACCTCCTGTGTATAGGCCATGACAAAGCCGTTGTCCGCCTTTTTATAGTCCCGGAAAGCCGTGGTTATCTCGAGGTCCTGGCCATTGGCGTTGACCGTATTGACCATTTTGTCGATAAGATAAGTGGCGGCATTGATGTAATAGGTGATATTCACCCCGCTGGTCGTCACTTTTAGCTTATAGTCAGCGGCATCTTTACCTGCCATTTCCACCTTATATCCCTTAGCAGCATAGTCAAAAAGCGGCCCGCCGACCTGGAAGGCTCCCTTCCCGGCCTTGGCCTGATCTTCTGACATCGAGGTAGGTGTGGACTGCCCCGCCATGGGATTAATAGCCCAGCCGCCCTTGTCGGTGATGCAATTGACGATCTTGCTGCCATTAAAATCCGTCTCGCTTTTAAAGCCTTTCCCATTGAGAATGTGGGTGGTACTGGGCGCATCGCTACCCATGGCGGCAACATTGCTTTCGATGGTCAGGGAGGTGATCCCGCTGACTACCTTGCTGCCCCCGATAGCATCTACGTATTTGGCGACGATCTCATCGGCAGACTGAGCCCAAAGGCTACCCGAAACCAGAAAACCCGATAGTAATAAAAAGGACGATTTAGTGAGTGTTTTCATGTATTTGTTTTTATATAAAATATCTACCATACAATAATCAGGTATGGAATCCCAGCAGGGAATATTAACTTCATACAAGTTAAATACCATTCACCAAAAAACCTTATTTTATGCAAAAAGAGATCTTCCAAAGACTCAACAGGATCGATCATCTGATCCGTATCAAGGGTACCGGCACCCCTGGTCAACTGGCCGAAAAAATCGGGATGTCCGAACGCAGCATGTATGAATACATCCGGCTTATGAAAGAGTTCGGTGCGCCTGTTGTGTATTCGCGAGCCCGTAAAAGTTATTATTACGTAGAAGACGGAAGCTTCACCATCCGTTTTCTGTCAGAATAATCGGATTGATGACCTGTCTTCTTGTTCAACCAAACCTGAACCCGCACACCAAACCGCGGGTTCATTTTATTTGTGGGGATGATCAAAGCGATAGGTAAGAGACAAGATCCAGTATCTGCCCATAGTATTGCCAAAAGATTCCGTCGTCTGGTTATAAGAACTAGTACGGCTGATACCGATGTTTTTATTGAGGAGATTATTTGCGCTGACCTTTGCCAGTATCTGGTTCTTTAAAAGATATTTTTTTATAGTAGCGCTGAGATAAAGAATGGAATTATTGGAATCGAAATCCTTTGTGTTTTGCCGCCATGTATAGGTTGCCATTAAGCCAATCTCCATCTGTTTTGCCGGGAAATAACCTCCATATATTTCATGATTTTGTGTCTGATAATGTATGGTGGCAGATGGATCGACAGAACTTCTTGTATACGTATATCCGAATGCTGTCTTAAACTGGAAATTAAATTTATCAGGGACATATTTCCCGAGGCTTATGCCATACGAACCGGTATATTGATCATTCTTGCTCAGGGCTGTACCAACATAATTATATGACCGTGTATAATTGAAAGAAGAAAAAGCCTGGACATCCAATCCTGATGAGGGAAACCGATGACTCAGGGAGAAATTAGTTCTTGCCATCTTTGTTCCATTGACATTGACAGCCTGGCTGACCTGCTTGCCCAGGCTATCTGTGGAAGTCCTTGTACTTATCGCTACATCGTAAACTGTAAAAGAGGTTCCCAGGATAATTCTTAACCTTTTAAAACTTTGCCAATTTCCATTGATGGTATGTGCATAACCAGGTCTTAGGTATGGGTTTCCCATTGTAATGTGCAATGGATCGTTATTGTTTTGCACTGGTTGCAGTTGAGCAATTGATATGGGCTGCAGGCCTCCAAACCAGGTCAGGGTAAGGGTTTGGGAAGGATTGAAAACATACTGTGCTCTTAACTGAGGAGTAACTGAATGGTATTCTTTTCTAATTTGACTATATAACAACAAATTTTCCTGGTTATACAGGGTTTTTTCCAAGCCAAGGCCTAAGATTAGCATTAATTTATTTCGTTGCGATTGCAAGGTAAGTCCCCCCCTCTGCCTGGTCACGATGACATGATAGTCATTGCTTAGGCTATCGATAACAATATCATATTTCCCATCGCCCCTTTCGTAAGTATTTTGTTTGGATTTGTTGTTGCTGATAGAAATGCTATAATTAGCCCCCCATTGGGTATGTTTACCCAGGGAATCGGTATAATTTAACGATCCATCCCATACCGTTTCATTATTCCCGATTTGTTTTCTTTGATCGGTACATGTGATAGTTTGTAAGTATCCATCGGGTTTAAAAAACATATTGAGTGAATACAGATTTCCATTTGTATTATCGTCGGTCTTATGAAGACCCGAGATAATCGAAAAGCTACGTCCCGGCTTCTTCCGGGAACCAATCTTCCAGAATAGTCGTCCTGTTAAATTCCGATCTTCTACATTGGAATAAATGTATCGAATCCCATTATTGACAAGTGAATCATTAAAAGTGCTGAAGATTTGGGAGTTGAATTGATTGCAGGCCTTTATATCCCGCCCCGTAAAAAAGAATTTTAATGAAGAAACATTGTTGGGGTTGTAATCATAGACTAAATCCATAAGATGCTCGTCCTGGCTGTTGACAGAACGATCCTGCTGACGCTGAACATATATAGTTCCGGGTAATGTTTGAACAGCCGTAATGCTCGTAACGGGTTTGGTATTCAAATGTCCAAATTGATAGTTGCCTGCCAGGTGGTCCTCCATTCCTGCCGAGGTATTTGCATAGTGAAGGCCGGAGGCGAAGACCTGGGGTATACCGTTGCCGGCAACACCACCTAATGGGTCAGGGTTTGCATCCATAACCGCCAGATGTCCTTCCTCCTCGAAGAAACCGGCGTTTCCCAGGTTGGAAGCCATTCCAAGAGCCATGATCTGTTGTTTTCCCGAGAAGGAACTTAGCAGGTCCGTAGTTTCATAATGGCTTTTCATGTCTCCCCCGGCTTCTATTTTACCAAAATAACTATGTCGTCGATCTTCTTTAAGAACAAGATTTATGGTTTTAGTCCTCGTTCCATCGTCGATGCCTGAAAACTGTGTATTTCCACTTTTTCTATCTATGATTTGTACTTTTGAAATGGCAGTTGCGTCAAAATTTCTGGTAATAATTGTAGGGCTGGCTCCAAAAATATCTTCCCCATCGACGAGTAGTCTTTCTATTTTTTGTCCATTAAATGTAATCTTCCCATCTAACCCGACCTCTATTCCGGGAAGACGTCTCAGCAGGGCTTCGATAGTGGCATCGCGGTTTAGCCGGATAGCAGCTGCATTATATTCGATGGTATCGATGCGAATCAAGGGGCGGTTGTCGTTGGGGGTGACGGTGACAGGATCCAGGATGTCTATCTTAGGTTTGAATAAGATTGCTCTTTGGCTAATACCAGCCATGGTTCTTGCCATGAAGAAAAGGCAAAACAGTGTTTTTTTTATAGACAAACGGCCCTTTAACAAATTTCTGTTTTTATGATAATTTGTTTGGTTGGGCAGAAAGACAAGGTCGAACTAAGGTAGTTGTTCACTTATATATAAAAGAAATTAAAACACCTTTTTTTCATCCGAAAAGGGCAAATAAAAATATCCCTAAAAGGCAGAAATTCATTTATTCTTTGCCTTCTTGTCGAAACGGTAGGTTGCAGAGAGTAACCAATATCGCCCCAGGATATTAGATGAAGTTTGCGTATTAATGTTGCCGATATTACTTCGGCTGATCCCCGTATTTTGATCCAGAAGATTGTTTACCTGGAATCTTAGCACCAGAAGATTATTAAGCAGATTTCGGCTTACCGAAGCATTCCAGGCCATTGTCCAATTGTTGCCGGTGAAAACCGGCGTCTTCTGCTGCCACTTGTAGATGGCGCCTGTAACTATATCAAAACCTTTTAAAAAATACAAGGCCAGATAGAATGAACTTAGTTGGCTCCAATAATGGATCGGTTGTGCCAGATCTACCGAGGTGCGAGAGTCGAGATAGGTAAATGTAGTATGGATTTGAGTCATGTATTTATCCGGGACATTTTTTATAAGACTAAAGCCACTACCAATTGTATAACTCTCGTTCTTCGACAGGTCGGTATTTACAAAATTAAATGACCGTTTCTCTTCCATATTCGATCTAAGGGTTAGATCCAGACCCAGTACTCTTTTTGTAATGGAGGCATTCAATCCTATGTCGCTTCCTCCATTTACATTGACTGGTTGACTAATTTGCCGGCCAAGACTGTCGGTAGATGTCCTGGTACTGATGCTGTTGCTGGTAATGTCCGCGATCAGATTGATATTTATCATCAATGCCCTTATACTGCGAAAACTCAGGTTGAAGTTCTGGTTAAAACCCGGTCTTAAGGCGGGATTTCCTATCGTGATATGAAGAGGGTCGTTGTTATTTTTTACGGGTTGTAATTCTGTGATGGAAGGCTGTTGTGTTCTTCCCCCATAAAGCAAGCTGAGATTGGTGGTTGGGTTGAATACCCACGTTATAAATCCCCTCGGAGCAAAATTTATATAATGGTAGTTTAATTCCGAACGGGCTACCTGGTCCAGTTGGTGGCTGGCATAAGCAAATACGTCCGCACCAATGGTATAGCTGAATTTACGTCCTCCCTGCAAGGTCAATCCTGCCTGGTGGTTTGTCGTGTGAGCAAGATAATTACTGCTTAGGCTGTCGATCTCATCCAGATATTTTCCATCTCCTTTATCAAAAGTAGCCTGCAAGGCGCGGGAACTATTGTAGGAAATACCATAACTCAATCCTAGCATCGTGTTTCCCCAAAGCGGTTCGGTATAGTTAAGACTGGTGCTGATGGAGGATGCATGGTTGTCAATTTTTTTCCGCTGATCGACAGTATCCATGTGTTGCAGGTTTCCATCGGGTAAATAGTAGTTGTTGAGAGAATAAAGATACCCATTCGTTTTATCATCGAGGTTTTGTAACCCGGCAGATACGGAAAATGTACGTCTGGACCTATGTTTGGCATGTATTTGCCAGGAAATATTTCCATCCCAGTTGTTATGACTGGTATTGGACCGAATGGATCGTTCGCTGCTATTGACTTTAAAGGCATTAAAGGCATTGTTTCCGTTCGCATTGAATTGGTTTTGCCCATTGGTCCTTACACCACCCAGGTTGAATTTCCATGCAGACAGGCTGTCGGGTACAAGGTCATAAAGCATATTGAGCGAGTGTTGATCCTGCTGATTGACCGATCTGCTTTGCTGATCCTGTATATAGCTGGTATCAGTAAGTGTCTGAATAATATGGGTGCTGGTAACAGGCTGGGTAAAAACATGCCCGTACTGATAATTCCCTGCAATATGATCCTCATGACCATTCCAGGTATTGGCATAGTGGAGACCGGATGCGGCAAACCGGGGGATGCCATAACCCGCAGAAGTACCCAGCGGGTCATTGTTCCATTGCAATACAGAAAGCTTTGTTTGTGATCCGCCTGAGTTGCTGCTAAAACCAAGGACCCCTGTATTGGAAGCCATTCCGAGAGCAGTAAATTGTTCCCTTTTTCTGAATGCTGCCAATAAGCCATTTGTATTATAATTACCTTCGGTATTGCCACCGACTTCAGCCTTGCCAAAAAAACCGTTCTTACTGTCCTCTTTTAATACCAGGTTCAATGTCTTTGAACGCTGACCATCGTCGATGCCGGAGAAAATGGTTCGATCGCTCTTTCTGTCCAGCAATTGGACTTTGGCAATACGGCTGGCATCAAAGTTACGGGTGATGATGGTTGGATCATTTCCAAACAGGTCTTCGCCATCAACGAGCAATTGCTGAACCCTTTCACCATTGTAGGTAATGTTTCCATTGGGATCTACCTGCAGGCCGGGAAGACGTCCCAACATTTCTTCCACATTGGCATTGACCCGAATGCGAATATTTGCAGTGTTATATTCCAGTGTATCTCCTTTTATGTGAGGACGAATGAAAGAAGAGATAATAGTCACAGATGCGAGACTGTCTCCTTTTGGAATCAGCACCAATATACCAAGATCTAAAGGCAGGTTGTTTGAAATGGTGATTGGCTGATACAAAGATTCATGCGCAGGATGGGAAAGGAACAGAAGATAGTTGCCAGCATGTAAAGATCCTTTAAAACTAAAGGACCCGTCCTTTTCGCTACGACACTCGCCTACCAGGGAAGAATCCAGTTTCAATATTTCCACAACAGTTCCAGAACAATCCTTGCCAGTTATTGTATCTTTTATTCTTCCTGAGATCTGTAGTTCCTGCCCCCGACTATAAAGAGAAAAAAGGGAAAAAAGCAGCAGCAAAATATTTGCCGGCCGCCCGAAACAGACCTTCATTATACTATAAATCAGGAGTCGCACTGGTTGTATGGATAAGAGCCGCCAAATTATTCCATCTCCCTGCGGATTCAACGCAGAATATATGTTTACTTTTCCGTCCGATAAAAAGTCTCCCTGGTTAGTACGAAAATTGCTCTAACGTATGCTTAGCCATCAACCTGTTCTCAATATGAAAAGAAAAGACACTCAACTGATCCGGGAGATCAGAGAATATATTGACGAGAATCTATACCAGCAACATACCGTGCAAGACATCTGCAGGAGATTTATCATCAACCGGGAAAAATTGCAAAATGGTTTTCACGAACTGGTACAATCAACAGTCCATGCCTATATTGTAAACCAGCGAATGGATCGGGCTGCAAAGCGATTGCTGGATTCAGATGATTCCATAAAAGCGATAGCACTGGATAGCGGCTATAAGAAACAACGGAGTTTCAATAAAACCTTCAAAGCGACTTTCAATCTGACTCCGGCTGCCTATCGCAGGCTGCATCAACAACGCGAGGAAAGCAGACCCTAAGCGTTCGCCTTTACTTTTCCTCTCCCATAGTTCCCTCTTTTATGCTTTTAGTGAACCATCAAAATTTGACAAGGCAGATCTTTCCTTCGTAACTTGCATGCAATTCTCACATAAACCTTTCCTATATGCCCACAATCAACAAAGCTCGTATTGTGTTTATGCGATTCATCCCGGATTATATTTTCAACTTTTTTTGATCATCGATTCTCCCCGCCCTTGCATTTATTGACTTAATTGTTCACCGAACAAAAGATACTCGCATGCCCAGAAAAGCCATTATTATCGGCGCCGGCCCTGCTGGATTGACGGCTGCCTACGAATTATTGAAAAGAACTGATGTAATACCCATTATTCTCGAAAAGTCCGGAGAAATCGGGGGTATATCAAGGACGACCAATTACAAGGGAAATCGCATGGATATGGGACCGCACCGATTCTTTTCCAAGTCTGACAGGGTCATGGACTGGTGGTTGAAAATGATGCCATTAGCAAGCAAAGATTCGAAGGAGGTCACCATTTCCTATCAGAATAAAACCCGGGAAATCAACGGCGAAAATGATGCTCCGAAAGACCCAGATAAGGTGATGCTTGTGATTCAGCGGCTAACTCGCATCTATTTCCTCCGGAAATTCTTCGCTTACCCCATTCAATTGACGATAGATACACTAAAAACTTTGGGGCTTATCCGGACGATCCGAATCATGATCTCTTTCTTGTGGATCCGGCTGTTTCCACGAAAACCTGAAAAAAGTCTCGAGGATTTTATTATCAATAAGTTCGGCAAACAGTTGTACCTCTTATTTTTCAAGGATTATACAGAGAAAGTGTGGGGCATTGCGCCGAGTCAAATTTCGGCCGAATGGGGTGCTCAACGAATCAAGGGTGTATCTCTCAGCAAGGCCATTGCAGGGGCGCTGAAAAGCCTGAGTACAAAAAAGAAGGGAGACATTGCTCAAAAAGGCACGGAGACCAGTCTGATCGAACAGTTCCTTTATCCCAAATATGGCCCTGGTTCTCTCTGGGAGGAAGTAGCGCGGCAAGTGGAAGAAATGGGTGGGAAAATCTATCTCCACCAGGACGTCCAAAAGATCTATACCCATGAAGGTAAAATTCATTCCGTTAATACCATTAATTCCCAGACAGGTCAAACAGGCGCCTGGGAAGGTGACTATTTCTTCTCTACGATGCCGGTAAAGGAGTTGATAGCGGGCTTGGGTGAAGGTGTTCCTGCCGATGTCAAGGAAGTAGCGGCAGGTCTTTTATATAGGGACTTTATCAATGTAGGCGTACTTCTTAAACAACTATCCACAAAAGATGGCAGGCGTCTCGAGTTGAAGGATAACTGGATCTATATACAGGAAAGGGATGTAAAGGTTGGTAGACTGATGATCTATAACAACTGGGGAGGTGGCATGATCAAAGATCCGAATACCACCTGGATCGGGATGGAGTATTTCTGTAACAAGACGGATGACTTCTGGGCCATGAGTGATGAGAGCATTCAGACCGCTGCTATTCGGGAACTGGAGAAAATGGACCTTGCCCAGGTGGATGATGTGCTAGATATCACTGTACGTCGTATGGAAAAGACCTATCCTGCCTATTTTGGTACTTATGATCGGTTTGATACCATTAAAGCGTATACCGACCAATTCGAAAATCTCTTCCTCGTCGGCCGTAATGGCATGCACAAATACAACAATGCTGACCATTCTATGCTGACGGCAATGGTAGCGGTTGACAATATCGAAGCTGGTATACTCACCAAGGCCAACCTATGGTCGATAAATACCGAACAGGAATACCACGAAGAAAAAGCAGAAACTTCTAAACCAATGCAAGAAAAGCCGGTCGTTCCCAATCCTTTCAAGTCCTGGCTACTGGAAAATAAGCTAAACCGAACTTTCTTATGGATAGCTGGTATTGCTATTTTAACTCAATTTATCGTCTTCAAATTACTCTATCCCTTCGCCGGGTTTATCAATGGAGACTCATATGTCTATTTGCAATCCGCGTATTACAATATGGACGTCAATACCTATCCGATCGGTTATTCTAAATTCCTTCGACTGTTCAGTATTTTTACAAAGTCGGATCTTGCTCTTGTAGCTGTTCAATATTTTTCCATACAAGTCAGTGCCTTATGGTTCATATTCACACTATTTTTCTTTTATTCGCCCCGTCGTCTGGCCAAATGGTTGATCTTTATTTTTGTAGTCTTTAATCCAGTTCTCCTATATGTCAGTAATTATGTTTCAAGTGATTCCCTATTCCTAGCCTTGAGCCTGACCTGGTTTACCGTATTACTTTGGATCCTCAGGCGACCTACAAACCAGCTGATAGTGATACAGGCCGTCGTCCTCTTCCTTGCCTTTATGGTCAGGTATAATGCCCTCTACTATCCCTTTATTGCAGCTATAGCCTTCATATTATCAAAACACCCATTTAAGAGAAAATTGGTGGGAATAACAGCAAGTTTTATACTGGTAGGATTATTTATGCTGGGTACGGCAAATCATTACAAAACGCTTACTGGGGTTCGTCAATTTACACCATTTAGTGGCTGGCAAATAGCCAATAATGCCATGTATGCATATCGCTATGTTGACAGCCAGGAGTTGAAAAAGGCTCCAGTTAAATTACAGCAACTGGACAATATGGTCAGGAGCTATTTTGACAGTTCCCGCAACCTTCGGACCCATCCTGTGGAAATGCTAATAGCAAGCACTGTATATATGTGGGATCCTCGGTCTCCGCTGCAAATGTTTATGACAGCCAGCTTCAAAAAAGACTCCGCGGCAGGCCCTATTAAACGATGGGCTTCTATGGCTCCGCTTTATTCCGAATATGGATCATACCTGATACGACAATATCCGATGACATTCTTCAAGTATTATCTGTGGCCGAATGCCATTAAATACTACTCCCCGCCAGGTGAGTTTTTAGAAACGTACAACATGGGACAAGATACGGTACAATCCATTGCAAAGATTTGGTTCAACTATAAGGACAAAAAAGTAAAGACAGCATTCAAGGACTTCAAAGTAAGTGTCTTAAATTTTTTACCTATTCTATCAGGAATTATGAATGTAATTTTTGTCTTTGGCACTATCGCGTTGTTCTTATTAAAAGGCATCAACCGCAGATCAAAATTTACTGGTTCTTTGATCCTTGCAATAACGCTATGGACAACAAACTTTGGGTTCAGTGTATTTGCCTCTCCCATCACATTGCGTTATCAACTTTTCGGGATAATTATTTTTTCTTCGTTTGCCATTCTGATCATCGATAATATTCATAAAATGGCATTTCAAAAATTGGAACGATGATCAACCTTGTTGATTTGGCAAATCTAACCAAATTAGTGAAATACAAATCTGTTGTACAACCGCTTTGTTGTCCTGATCAAGCAATAAAACGTAGCGAATTCTATATACCGACGGGTACATTAGAAGTCGTTTAAAAATGGGGATGCCGAAAACCATAGACAGAGTAGGCGTTAATTATCTAAGTTTAGCTTTTTGATTCTAAAAAGCACTTATATTATGAAAAAAGCAAAAATCATGTTATCTGCAATTGCAGTAATCGCTGTTGTAAGTGGCGCTGTAGCTTTTAAAGCTAGTCGTTTTACGGCTAACACTTTCTTCTCTTACGGATCAGCAACAACCAAAATAGGTGGACCTATTGTTACCGGTTGTGTTGTACCTGTAGCAACTTTCAGAACTACAGACCCTTCCGGAGTGCAGACAAACCTTCTGCCTACCACTTTTATAACTAACACTTCCACACCTTGCACCACTCTGGTAATCGCCAGCGATGCCGAATAAATTAATGCAATCTGATTCGGTATTCGACACTGTAATGTATTGAATTCGAAGTTTGCTTAATTAGTTCAAAACTAAAGGGGTTAATTTTATAATTAACCCCTTTCTCCTCCAACCCATCCATAATGATCATAAATACTTTTCATAATGAAAAAAGCAAAAATACTGTTATCTGCTATTGCACTAATAACCCTGGTTAGTGGCGCATTGGCTTTTAAAGCTAGTCGTTTTGAAACTCATCCCTTCTTTACTTATGGTGCGTCAACAACCAAAGTAGGTGGACCAATTGTTACCGGCTGTGTCGTTCCGCGGGCATTCTTCAAAATTACAGATCCAGCTGGAATAGCGGTTCCCTACACCGATATTACGGTAATAACCAACATATCTACATATTGTCATACGTTTGTAATAGATGCTGATGTTGAGTAACTTTTTGCGAATTTGTTCAAATTTTTAAGGGGTTATTTTTTAGAATAACCCCTTTGTCACGTACATCTACATGACGATCATCACTATTACAGTATTCCCTATCGCTATATCGGTAGGAAGATAAAGCTGGTCTACACAGCATCTCAAGTATCGGTCTTCTACAACAAAGAGAGGATCGCCTGTCATAACCGGGAACGTAAGGTCTACGGCTACACCACCCATAAACAACACCTTCCCTCTACCCATCAGTTCGTCAGCGAATGGAATCCAGACAAGTTCATTCAGTGGGCGGCAGGCATTGATCCTGTAGTCAAAGTAAAGACATCCCTTTATTCCATTACTTATCAGACCATGTACTCCTGCCCTCTTTCATTCTTTCTAAAGTCATCGCAAAAGTTGGGTCAGGTTGTACGTTATACTTCAAAGCATATTCCTTCGAAGAATCAACCAATTTTTTTTCTAGAGCTATAGCGTCTTTACTTCTGCCTAACTTATAAAGAAGATTGGCATAAGTATCCATTGCACCAAAATCGTCATCTTTATGCTGTGCCATAACTTCTACAGCAAATAATAAAACTCTACGACTTGTGACGTGCTCAAAAACATCCCAAGAAGCGTTATTGATATGTATACCATTAAAATTACCAATATTCTGAAAATAATCCACATAAGCCCTACCATATTCTTCCCAATCATTCTTATTTGACCAAACTGATAAAAGCCGTTGCTCCAAAACTGCCAACCCACCAATCTTACCATATTTTTGTTCATAGCTCTTCTGCAAAGATTGCCATTTTAAAGCAGAGAACTGCGAAAAGTTTGAAATTTTGGTCAACTCCTCATCTATAATATCTTTAATAAGCATCTTTTCCGCTTTGCCAGTTCCCAAAACATTGTTTATCGCTGAAGAGTTGTTCATAAAAAAAGAAAATGCCTTATCTGATGGCTTTTTGGTGAACCTCTCCATAAAACTAAGATTTTCTATCGTAAATAATCGGTCGGGACTAAGCAGTAAAAGGTAGTTTGTTATATAGTCCTGGGCAATACTATCGGCCATCCTTCTCTCTCCGTACAGAGATGCTCTTATAGCCAAATAGGGTATAAAAGATTTATCTAACATATGTCTTTCATATGCATTAAGCAAAGTATAGTATTGTCTAGTAGTATCTAATGCTTCTTTCCCTATACTCATTATGTCATCCGGCTTTAAATAACCTAAAAAACGGTGCACGATCATTCCCTCAGATGAGAAAAATAAAAATGAAGGGTAGCCATTGATTTTATACTTAATATTAAAATCGCGAGCAGTAGCATAGCATTTCTTCGTCAAGTCATTATCAGACGAAGAAGTATCCATTTGCAGTTTGACTGAAATAAAACTTTCATTGAAAAACAGACCTACATTATCATTTACAAATACATTATTGTCCATCTGCTTGCAAGGTCCACACCAAGTTGTATAACAATCAACAAATATGTATTTATGACTTTTACTTGCCTTAACCAATATCTGATCCCAAGTCATTTGCCGTTCAAAATGTATCCCTTTTTCCTGTGAATAAGAAAACATAAACCCCGTCATATTTAAAACCAAAAAGAGTAATTGCCTCATCATATATAGTTGTTTAAAACAAATCCATTTAATAGTCAGCATTTTGAACTAAGAATGGATCTGCCTTCAGTTCAGTCAACGGCATTGGATATAATTGCCAACTGGCATTCCATGTACCACCCTTCTCCGGCGTCACCGTCTGCATTACTTTATTTACAGTTCCGGTTCTTTTTAGATCAAACCATCGATGCCCCCATTCGGTGAACAGCTCAATTTGTCTCTCATGTAGAATAGCAGCCACTAAAGAATTTTTATCGGTAGATCCAGCATACCCTGTTAGCCCAGCCCGTAAACGAATAGTATTCAGATCGTCAATAGCATTAGGCTCGCCCAGTTGCGCTCTTGCTTCTGCACGAATTAGGAATTGTTCGCCTAACCTTAAAACCATCATGTATTCTATGACGGTTGATGGAACCATATTTATTTTGTATTTAAAGGGATAATAGTATACATCGGATCCCACCGTTACACTGTCCACCCAATGGTTCCATCGGCGATCTCCTGGCTCGAATGAATTGAGCAAAAATCTACTGAGATATACCGGGTAATTAGGGCCGGGGCCCTCATCAGGTAAAATATACAATTGAGCATCTTGCGTATTTATGCCAGCATTAACAGGCTGTAACTGCCAAATTGCTTCCCTACTATTTTTCAGAAATACACTATCAAGAGAAGTTAATCCAAACAAACCTGCATTACTTATAACCGAAGATGCTTGTATTTCGGCTGAATCATAAGCACTTGTATACAGATAAGTTCTGGCAAGCAAAGATGTTGCAGCCCAATAGCTAGGTCTGATTCGTTCCTTGGTAGTATTAATTAATGTAGCATTCAAAAAAACTTTACTTAGTAAGGATTGAGCATCTTTCAGGTCAGTAGTTACTTGACGGTATACATCTGCTTTGGGACTCTTTTTTAAAACCGAATTGATAGTATAATCTGTACTTGTAACTAAAGGTATATCACCGTAAAGGTTGACCAGATAAAAATAGCAAAATGCTCGGTTAAATTTTGCTTCTCCGAGCAATTGCTGTTTCACTGCAGGAGAAAGCGTTCTAGCTGCTTCCAATTGTTCAATTGCCTCATTGAGTGAATATATTACAGGATAAATAACATTCCAGAAATTTGGACTAGTCAAGTTTGTTAAAGCATTCGAATAATATGCCGTAAAACCAACATTTGTATAACCATCAATCAAAGTCAATTCATCTGCTGATAAGGATGGAAGAAAGGACAATGAAGTTATTCCAGATCCGTCCATCGCGGCCTGACTCATATTGGCGTAAATTCCTGTCAATGCAGCCGTGGCCGTCGCATCGTTTTCATATACACTTGAACTGACTACGCGAGTAACTGGGGGTTGAACATCAATTAATTTCTTACAACTTCCCATAAATAGCAATAAGCCCTCACCGATCAAAGTGTATAAGGCAACTTTGATTATATATTTAAACGACATAGGTTTAATCTTTTTAACTTTAAAAAAGTAGTTTCTTAAAATCCAACCTGCATGCCAAAAGTCATTATCCTTAATGGTGGCAACGCCAATGCGCTTTGTGTTTCGGGGTCGAATCCATCATAGTGAGTCAAAGTCAATAGATTCTGGCCCTGTACATATAGCCTGGCATTACTGCAGCGAAATTTGGTCGTCCATATCTTTGGCAATTTCCATGATAGAGAAAGATTTTTAAGCCTTATAAAGGAAGCATCACAAATAGAAGCATCGCTGGCAACCGCATTTGAATAGGATCCATATAGGGTAAGGTCTTCATTATACTTTTGATGGCTTGCTATATCGCCAGGTTTTTGCCACCTGTTGACAAGATCAATAGGTTGATTTACCGCCGCTCCAGGAATAACATATCCAAGAAAATTATTAGCCCCCATTGTTTTCATGAATTGAAATAAAAAATCCAGTTCAAATCCTTTATAGGATATACTATTTTCAACTCCTCCATAATATTTTGGGTTAGTATTAACCAGAATTGTTCTATCAGCAATTGGGTCGGGAGTAGTCGTAGGTTTGCCATTAATATCACTAAATTGATAGATTCCTGTCGCCGGATCAACACCCAAAAAATGCACAACAGGATTGACCAGAATCGACCGTCCGATCTGATAGCTATTGGCATAACTGGAAGTTGAAAGACCTGGGAAGGCTAGCAATTTCATATTGTCGACAGGAACAGTTAGGTTTACACTCGTCGTCCAATTAAACTTTTCTGATTTAATATTTACAGTAGATAGGGTAATTTCCCAGCCGGAATTTTGAAAGGTAGCTGGGAAGTTCTTTGTAATGCCTGTAAAACCAGTTATGACTGGCAGTGTATATCCCAATAATTGGTTTGAAGATCGGTTCCAGAAGTAACTAGCATTCAATAAAACCCTATTGGAAAAAAAGCCTAAGTTGATCCCTAATTCTGCCTTCTTTGTTTCCTCCCACTGAAGGTAGGGATTGGTGAGACCGACAGGTCCCAAGCTGGTTATCCCCTGATATGGGACTTGTACACTTATGGGTTGATACAAATTTAAAAATTGGTAGTCCCCTATCTGGTCATTCCCAGTAGTACCATAGCTTCCTCTAAGTTTTCCATAACTTAAAAGAGGAAGATGTTGTTTGATGAAACTCTCCTCTGAAAATATCCATCCAGCCCCTGCAGCCATAAAATTATGAAATTGGCTGGCAGGGCCAAACCGGCTGCTACCATCTCTTCTTATAGATAAATCTATTATATATTTTTCCTGCCAATTATAGTTCACTCTACCAAATAGAGCATTGTATTTGTAAACATTAATTACGCTGGAACTAACCGTAACAGTAGTGGCAGACCGGAGATCTCCCAACACGGCATCACTATTATACCCAGTCCCTAATAACTGCAAACCACTACTGTTATTTTGTTGTATCGTAGTTCCTAGCAAAAGTTCCAAATTTCCTTTGGAAATCATCTGTTTATACACCAACTGTGGCTCAATTATCCAAGAATTGATATTGTTATTTGTAAATTGACTACTTCTACGATAGGTTGGTCTAGTTTCCGGCGCTCGAGAAATGGTTGGAGTCAATTTTGTCTCATTTTGCTGCATGTTTGTATACCCAAAGCTGCTTTTTATTTCCAAACCCGGAAGAATCTGATATCCCAATACCAGATTACTGATCAAGTTATTGGTTTTATTTTGGTACGGAAGATTTAAATTCCTCAATGGATTTGTCCAGCTTGAGCTTCCCGAAGATGTAGGAGCCCAATTTAGTGTACCATCAGAATTATACAATTTTGGCGCAACCGGAGCCAACCGCACTGCCACTGAGGTTAGGTCTACTTGAGGTAGTCGATTATTGTTTACAGAATAATTTCCCGTCAATTGCAGTTTCAATTTCTGATTATCAGAAGATCCAGTCAAACTGAATTGCAATGAGCCGACCTTGTTGTCAAAGTCTCCTGGGAAAACTGTCGTTTCCCTACGATAAGTACCACCAAGCAAATATCTGATGTTTGTGCTTCCGCCGGAGACTGTTGTCCCTAGATTCGTATACTGAGAAGTCCCGCCTATCAGAGTCTTTTGCCAATCGGTGTATCTTGTTGTATCCCAGGTTCCGTTCAGATCATAATCAAACGCAGAAGGAGTCGAATTATCGTTAGCGAATGCTTCATGCCGCATTGCTAAATACTGTTGGGAATTCATGAGTTTGATCATATGTGGGACTTTTCCCCAACCATTTTGTAAGTTAAAATCGACCTTTGTTTGTCCTGGCTTCCCTTTTTTAGTTGATATGAGAATTGCGCCATTGGTAGCCCTCGATCCATAGATAGCGGTAGCATCTGCGTCTTTTAGAATTGAAATGCTCTCGATGTCATTAGGATTGAGAAAACTGAAAGGGTTACCCGTATAGTTTCCTCCTACACTTGAGGAGGTACCCAACATGTTCCCTAAATTGGGCAGCAGTTGAGCAGTATAGGGAACTCCATCTATCACATAAAAGGGATCAAGTCCGGAATTAATACTGTTTTGTCCTCTAATTTGTATCTTAAGCCCAGTGCCAGGCAGTCCTGTTTGCTGAGTAACCAATAATCCCGGCACCCGTCCTTCAAGAGCTAACAGCGGATTATTTACAGGTTGTTTTGCTATAGCGTCAGCTTTCACTATCGAGACATTTCCTACACTAAGTCGTTGGGTGGTTGTTCCATAGGCGATAACCTGAGCTTCATCCAAATGATTATCGGACAATTCCATTTCAACAGTAATTACACTTTGCCCTGCCAATTCAATTTCTTTCTGGCGATACCCCGTAAATGAGATTTCCAGCACAGCATTTTCGAGTACATTCTTTAATTCAAATATGCCTTTTTCGTTAGTTAGGGTTATTCGTTTATCATTTTTTACAGCAACAGTAGCCCCAACCAGTGATTCGCCCTGTTGATTGGTCACTCGACCGTGTACGTCGATCTGCTTGATAACACTTTCTTCCGATGTATTAGGCTTGGATCCTAATGGATTAATTTGCCTTTTTACAATAAATACTGTCTTGCCCTGTAAATAGAAATCCAAGTCCTGATTCTTCAGGACTTCCCGAAGAGCACTTTCCATAGGCATATCCTGTATGTTTAGTGTTACAGGTTTAGAATTTTTAATCAGAGCGTAATTGAAGAAAAAGGAAAGTCCGGTCTGTTTCTCGATGGACGAGAATACCGACTCCAAGGGTACATTTTTGCCACTAAAGTTGACATTCTGGGAATAGCTATTTGCGCTAACATGCAGGCAACAAATAACAATTAATATAGCAGTCAATTTCATCGCTAAGAAAATTATTTTTCTATCGGTGCGATGGGATCTCGCTTCGCTTGATCTCATGACTCGATGCAGTTGTGGGGAGAAAAGCTTCGGGATAGCAAAACGAAGCCCCTTTCCCATAATGGAAATTTCCATGTACCTTTGTTTTGGTGGGGTTTATAACTCGCAGATTCAATAAAGCGGATCAATTGGGAATAGACCTCATCAATGTTACCGGGACCGATGCAACGGTTCCGGTTTCTTATGACAGGCCTATACCACTGCGCTATCCGGATAGAAGAGGTAAAGGAGAATCCTCAATTCCTGGTTGCATAATAGATAGTTTATAATGTGAGTTGAATATAAACACGGATAGCAAGCAGGTTTTAACTGTCAATGCCAACTACTATCTAACCTGGCCTCTTCGTAGCTTTTGACTACTTGGAGGGCAAATTATAATTGAAGTTGGGTTTAATGGTCTTGGTATCTGAAAAACGAGGTTCTACACAGGCAGGTTAGATCAGGAAGGGAGCACGACAATCTTTCGTCCCTCCAAGCGAAAATGGATCTGGTTTTTATCTAGAAATTTCAATAGCTCATTTAGAGATAGGCTACGATCAATTTTTCCACCAAACTCGAGGTCGGGTGCTTTACCTTCATACACTACTTCTACGTTATACCACCTGGCAAGTTGGCGCATCACAGCCTTGAATGAAGCTCTGCCGAAATAAAAGAATCCATTTTTCCAGCTGATAATGTCCTGAGATGATACGTCTTTTACTACTTGTAGGCCTGAGGTACTACTCAACATCGCCTGCTCGTTCGGTTGTAGTGTTATAGATGCTGTTCCAGACTCTACCTTTATTCCCCCAGTCAATAAGGTCGTTTGTATGATTTCTTCATCGAGGTAGGCCATTATGTTAAAACTTGTACCCAGTACCTTTACTGATTCATTTCTCACTTTGACAATAAAAGGTTTTGCAGGATCTTTTGCGATTTCGAAATAGGCTTCCCCGGTAAGCTCTACTGTTCTGGTTTTATCAAGAAAGGCTACTGGATAGCGCAAGCTGGATATATTATTGAGCCATACGCGACTCCCATCGGGAAGCGTTAATTGAAATTGACCTGAACGCGGAGTACTTAGCGTATTGTAAACCATTTGCGCCCCCCCTTTCTTACCCGTTTCCTTATAAGACAAGCTTCCACTGTCAACTTTCACTAACCTTGTTTTTCCTTCCATCTCAATGTCACCATTGTCTGCACTATCCAACAAAACTTGCCGGCCGTTTGAAAGCATCAATATGGCTGTATTGCGACCAGGTAATACAGGTTTGGCTTCTGCAGCCAAAATTGGAATCCGTTGTTTCGTATGCGGCATTCGCTTTATCAACCAGATACCAGCAACGGCCAATAATAATGCGGCTGCAACAGGTATCGCAAAACGTAGTATCATTAATTTTCTACGATCACTAGAAGCCTGTAACCATTGCGCATAACCATCGGATGGGTCGGCTTGTCTCCATTTGTTTATTTCTATTTGCAATTCCTCTTCGTTGCTTACCTTATTAAGTAATTGCTTGTTTAGAGGATCATCTGTTGCCCAATTCAGTAATATTTGCTTTTCTTCTTCATTTAGTTCACCAGCTAAATGCTTAACAATCAATTCAATTAATTTCCTTTCGTTAATTTCCTTCATCCTATTTTCCCATTTTTGGACTTAACATTAAGTTAACCTCTTTTAGATAGTTACGCGCAAGTTTTAAAAGTCTTACGGAAAAAATCGAACAATTTTAAAAATATTTAAAAAATCTTCTGAAGTATTAAAATGAAGAGCCACAGCAAGTTATCTTTAGCCATTAATTCCCGCAATGTCCGGAGAGCCCTGGACTTGATAATGTAAACATTGTTTTCTGTAATATTCAGTTCTTGGGCTATTTCACGGGTGCTTCTTCCCTCCAGGTAGGACATCCGGAGAATATTCCCTCCATTGAGCTGTTCGAGGTAATTATGGATTTTTTCAATTAGTAGGGCTTGTATCTTTTCTCTGTCGATAACACTTCCGGTTTCCTCCATTCCTGCAGTTAAACGCCCCCACTCGTCCCGTGTGCCTTTATAAGTTCTGTCTGAGCGAAGATGCGATATACAAGCATTCCGGGTTACAAAAAAAAGAAAATTCTCTAAATGGCGGGGTGTCTCAAACCGATCCCTATTCTCCCACGCTTTTCGGAATGTTTCAATTGTTATGTCTTCCGCAAAACTGTCCTGCTGAAGGATAGATGAGGCAAAATAAAGGATAGAACGGTAATGCCTGTCAAACGCCTCACGAAAAGCATCCTTATTTCCTTCCCGGAATAAAAGGAACCAATCTTCACCTTCTTTGCTTTCTTTCATCCTACAATGCTAATATGGCTATTGGGTTGTTTTATATATAAGAGTCTAAAAATCAAGGCAAGATAGGAACGGGTATGAAAATATGCTAGTTTTGATTAAAGGTATACCAAGATACTAAAAATAATGAAAAAAGAGGCCAATTAGCCCCTTTTCCGTTACAACAAAGTATAAATGATTACTTCTATTTACTTAGATCATCGAACTCAAGCCCATAGTCAATACCTTTCATTTTCGCCGGAATTCCCTGGGTCATCCACCTCGGTGCAGGTTTATATTTTAAGTAATGATCAAAAAACTGCTGCATTCGAATAGTAAAATCTTCAGCAGCCTTGCCCGAAACAGAATGATTATACCCGTCATATTGTAGCATCCACGCCTTCTTGCCAAGCCTCCTGAGAGCCGTAAAAAATTCGACAGCATTCCCAAAAAGGGATATTCCATCATCTTTTGTATGCATCATTAAAAAAGGGGTGGTTACATTTTTAACACTAAAAATAGAAGAGTTCTTAATATAAAGATCGGGGCGGTTCCACAAAGCAGCACCAATCCTAAATTGACTAACCTCATGCATATTATGTAAACTTTCTCCCCGATCAAGTAGAGCTCCGTATTCACTTATAAAATCATATATCCCTGATGCAGATACGGCAGCCGCAAAGATATTGGAATGCGTCACAAGATAATTAGTCTCACAACCTCCCCAGCTATGCCCCTGAAGCCCCATCCGTTTGCCATCTACCCAAGATCTCTTTTTTAAAAATTGGGCAGCTGATATTACGCAATTGACTACGCTTTCTCCGGGTTCGCCAATTTTATAATGGATATCTGGAGTAAATACTAGATAGCCATTACTCACATACCACGCAATATTTAGTCGTCCGTAAGACAATTCAGGGTCATTATAAACATTTAGTCTTTCACTCAGTTTCTCATAGTAATAGAAGATAATTGGATACCTTTTAGTTGTGTCTATATTTTCAGGTTTATACAAGATGCCCTGCAATGATTGTCCATTGGGCGCCTTCCAATTGACCAATTCCGTCTTAAGCCAATTATAGAATCGTTCTGGGTAAACAGCACTGAGTTGAATAAAAGTTTTAAAATCGGTGGTACTATAATAGTTGGGCGACTCGCTCGCATTCATTCGCTTGACAATATATGATGCTGCATCCCTCGCCTTTTTCGGCGTTTCACCATATTGGCCATTTATTGGATATTCATACATATATGGCCCCATTGTCAGCAGCGTCGGGTCTCCGAATCCATTCAACTTTTTAGCAAAAAAACCATTGTCTTTATTAGTTCGGTTGAAAGCAACTAGCAGAAGCGTGTCATTGGGATCCACAATTGCCTTGCCATCTCCGATTGCCAGCCGAAAAAAAATATTATGCTTTTTGCCATAGCCGTTTGTGAAACTAATGGGTAATGCCTTACCCGACAAGTCCACTTTCCAGATATCATTCTGGTCATGTAATAATACAACAGAGTCCCCCTTCATCCAGGCCGAAACAGCACCATCACCATAAACAGAACGACCAGATTCTAAACCATAAACTGACCAATCAGTTTTGATCTTTTCTGTAATATTAGCTATAGCTTGAGTGCTTACATTAAAGGAATAATAATTCTTTTTCCTTGCATCATAAAAAATAACAAATTTCTTTTCAGGCGAAAGATTGAACAAACTAGGAATTGTCCCTTTTAAAGGCACAATTGGTAATCTTTTATTTTCCTTTATAAAAAGCAGATATTCCATACCGCTTGCGTCATTCCAAAAATATTCTCCCGGGTCAACATTATTATCTCTGTGGCTAACCGATTGAATGTCATCACCAGAATAACGTTGGTACTGAACTTCATTCTCACCTATTAATCGAATGACTTGTTTATCTTTTATGTTAATGACTGCCAAGTATCGTTTTGGATTGAGCTCTTTTAACTGAGCTGATTGTAGCTTGCTGTCCATATAACTCCATACATCTACTGATACAGCATCTGGCTTAATCTTTATCTGATATTTTTCTTTCACATAACAAAAAAGAAGGCTCCCAACGTTATTAAACTCGGAAAGTGTCTCAATTTGCAAGCCACTATCTATTCCAGAAGTGATGTAAGCAGGTAATTGTTTTGCTTTTTCATATTGACCTGCTCGATAAATTAAAAAGGAGTGATCCTCCTTCCCCTCTTTTACACAACTAAATGCAAGTTGAGTATCATTTTTGTCCAATACAAAGTTCATTGCTTTTCCGCCTTCCCAAACAGTATCAATCGTTCCGCTATTTAGAGTTACCCAAATCAAAGATTGCCCCGTTTCCTTCTGAAAATGCAATAGAAGAACTTTTCCGCTTTCTCCAAACAGATAATCATTCACTGAAGAAAAGACCTTTTGCGTTCCGGTTGTCCTATTCAGCAAGACTAATTTTTGTTCTGCCGATTTTTCTATATAAGCAATCCAATTGGGATTGCTAGAAAGCTTAAAAGATTGAACCAGGCCTATACAGTGAATCGACGATTCTCCTAGTTTAATCGAAACTAAACTGTCATTCTGATTTAATAAAATTGCCTCTCGGCCGTCATCAGTAAACTCAACTCCTTTTGTTCCAATAAACTCTTTTCTCCAATGATTGTCGATTGCAACTAAAACTAGGGTATTATTTCCTATTGGCTGGTTTTCAATATAGTATAGTGCATATTTGCCATCATTGGAAATCACGGCACCTCCAACTGAGGGCCATTTATTAAACACGCTTGAGTCGATAGGAGGCTTTTGGGAAAATAATTGATTAAAGCAAATTAAAAATAGCGACAAGCAAAAAAGCTTTTTCATTTGGTATGCGTATTTTCTATTGTTTTTGGAAAACAATCTTTGTACGCGACAAGATCGAAAACCTTTCATTGTTATTAAAAAAAAACTATAGTCCAATACGCTTTGAAAATAACTCTATCCACGTTCAATATACATTTAAAGGTAAATTAGTAAACTAATATATAATAATTTTAATTTATGCGAAATGCTAAAATATTGCTGTCGGCGCTTGTTATTTTAACAATTGTCGCCACAGTGCTTGCTTTTAAAGTTAATCATTATAACGCGAATATGTTTTATCGTTTTGGCACATCTACCACCAAAGTAGGCGGCCCGAGCGTTACAGGTTGTGTCGTGCCCACATTGCTCTTTGACTGTACGACAGTTTTCTTCGGACAACCCCTGATTGGCTATAGTACTACAACTTTTGTTACCTCAGATTCTTTTCAGTGTACCGTAGTCGTGACTCCTTGTGACAATGAATAATGGCTGGTCCCTATCCTCTTCTGTTACCTTTTTATCCCTTTTGAAAATACGATTCAGGCTAACTTGAACCCAGTCCACCAACCTTATCGTATTATGCAAAAGAAAGCCATTATCATCGGAGCAGGCCCCGCCGGCCTTACCGCTGCCTATGAACTATTAACTCGTACTGACATAATTCCCATCATCTTAGAGAAATCCGGCGAGATTGGAGGTATCTCACGGACCTCCAATTATAAAGGCAACCGCATGGACATGGGTCCGCACCGATTTTTCTCCAAATCGGACAGAGTCATGGACTGGTGGCTGAAAATGATGCCACTGGAAGAAGGCATAGCGCAGGAGACTAATATCAGCTACCAGAACAAAACGAGGTCGATCAGGGCTGAAAATGGAGCCTCTAGAGATTCCGACAAGGTCATGCTGGTGATCCAGCGTCTCACTCGTATCTACTTCCTGCGGGAATTTTTTGCCTACCCTATTCAACTATCCTTGGACACACTCCGAACCCTCGGCCTCATCCGCACTATAAAAATCATGCTCTCCTTTCTATGGATAAGGTTCTTCCCGCGTAAACCAGAAACCAGTCTTGAGGACTTTATCATCAATAAATTCGGCCGGCAACTCTATCTGCTTTTCTTCAAAGATTACACCGAAAAAGTTTGGGGCATCGCCCCCAGTGAGATATCAGCCGAATGGGGTGCCCAGCGCATCAAGGGGGTGTCTCTCAGTAAAGCCATTGCCGGCGCCGTAAAAAGTCTCCGGCTCAAAAAAGGAGATATCCGGCAAAAAGATACAGAAACCAGTCTTATCGAGCAATTCCTTTACCCCAAATACGGCCCAGGTTCTCTTTGGGAAGAAGTCGCCCGCCAAATACAGGAAATGGGTGGCAAAATTTATCTGCACCAGGACGTTCAACGTATCTATACCCATGAAGGGAAAATTCAGTCTGTCAATACTCTCAATTCCCAGACCGGGCAGACGGGGGCCTGGGAGGGCAACTATTTCTTCTCCACCATGCCAGTACAGGAATTGATTGCCGATATCGGTGATGAAGTACCGGAAAAGGTCAGGGAAGTCGCCGCAGGCCTGCAATACCGTGACTTCATCAATGTCGGCATCCTATTGAAACAATTATCCGACAAAGCCGGCAAAAAGCTGGAACTAAAGGACAACTGGATCTATATCCAGGAGCGCGACGTAAAAGTCGGCCGACTCATGATCTACAACAACTGGGGTGGTGGCATGATCAATGACCCCAATACCACCTGGATCGGGATGGAATACTTCTGCAATAAAACCGATGCCTTCTGGGGCGAGTCCGACGAAGCGATTCAGCAGTTTGCCATCCGCGAGTTGGAGCAAATGGACCTGGCCCGGCCGGAAGACATCCTGGACAGCACCGTCCGGCGCATGGAGAAGACCTACCCTGCCTATTTTGGTACCTACAATGAATTTGATACTATCAGGGAGTATACTGATACCTTCGAAAATCTCTTTCTCGTAGGTCGCAATGGCATGCACAAGTATAACAATGCCGATCACTCCATGTTGACCGCCATGGTAGCCGTGGACAATATTGCCGCTGGTGTGACTTCCAAAGCCAATCTATGGGCTATCAATACCGAACAGGAATACCATGAAGAAAAGGCCGCGGAATCTGCTCAAAAAGCCCCCGTCCGTCAAAAATTACCCTTCCTCGTAGACTATCTCTGGAACAATAAACCTAACCGGGCCTGGTGGATAACAGGCGTTATCGTTTTCCTTGCTCAGTTGATCATCTTTAAATTTCGTTATCCCTTTGCCAATTATATGCCGGACTCCTATTCCTACCTTGAAGCGGCATCAACCAATACAGATGTCAATATGTGGCCCGTGGCCTATTCCAAATTTCTGCGGCTGATCAGCGTCTTTACGCACTCTGATAAGGTAGTCGTGGGTCTGCAGTATTTTTTTATGCAGATCAGTTCCCTCCTCCTCCTGTTCAGCCTGCTTTATTTTCTCAAACCGGGACGAGGAGTAAAAACGATTTTGCTCCTTTTCGTGTTACTTAGCCCACTGCCTCTTTATATCTCCAACTATATTGCCGCCGATGCCCTGTTCATTGGCCTCAGCCTCCTTTGGCTAACTACGCTGATCTGGTTGATTTACCGGCCACGCCCCTGGATGCTTGTCGCTCATGCTGTGCTGCTTTTAGCCTGTTTCACCGTACGCTACAATGCCATTTATTATCCAGTCATATCCCTGTTGGTCTTCATCCTTTCCCGGCAGACATGGAAGTTGAAACTCGCAGGACTGGCCTTCAGCGCCGGACTCGTATTGATGTCCTTTCTTTTTACGAGTAATAAGATGAAGGAGTTGACAGGTAAAAGGCAGTTTTCTGCTTTTGGAGGTTGGCAGCTAGCGAATAACGCCCTCTATATGTACGAACATATTCCAGCAAAAGAGAGGGGGCCAGTACCGGCTCGTTTCGAAAAACTGGAGACCATGGTCCGCGAGCATATGGATACCTTGAAAAAAGTAAAATTTACACATGACGACTCGACCAATAGCTTCTTCTATTTATGGAGCGGCAGAGGTCCTTTAATTCAATATTTAAACCGGGAATACAAGAAAGACAGCACTACGCCTTACTTCAAGCGTTGGGCTTCTGAAGGGCCTCTGTATGCAGACTATGCATTCTACCTAATCCGGAAATTCCCTTTACAATATGCGGAAAACTGGCTTTTACCCAATGCCATCAAGTATGCCGTTCCGCCGGCGGAATTCCTGGGTACTTATAATATGGGGGGGGACAGCGTCCGCACACTGGCGAAAGACTGGTTCAATTACAAAAGCAGAAAAGTCAAAGACCATAACAAAAAGGACGCTTCTATTGGAGTCGCGGAATGGTATCCCATATTCGGCGCCATTGTCAATGTCCTCGTAGTCATGGGGCTTATCGGTTTGGTTTTCCTCAATGCCGTCCATTGGAAAGAATATGGTCTACCCCAGTTGCTGGCGCTTGTAGTACTATTATGGCTCCTCAATAGTGGATTCAGCATCTTTGCCTCTCCTGTGGTGTTGCGCTACCAGGCATTTCCAATATTCGTATTCTTTATTATCGGGGTGGTTTTAATGGAGCGTATTTACAAATTGGCCACAGCAGAAGAAAACACTTAGTCATTAACTTTATGTAAACGAAATACTGCTTTCGGTAAACCAACAAAATTTGTTACCAACCTTTTAAAAAACGTACCTTTCTATAGTCTTACAACAGGAACATCCCATAGGTAAACAAGGCACTGGTTTGTAGAACCCCATATATATAGCCGGTCGGCTGGGCATCTGCAGACATCCTGTTAGGCAGGTCCCACCGCCGGTTTTATTCCCCATCAACTCTATTCGAGGTTTAAAGCTCCCGATCTAGTAGCACCATAAAAACAACCTATTTTTAACCTGCTTAAAAAGCAGACAAACCTTATGCTATGAAGTCCTTACTCCATCGCCTCATCCGACTCGATCATCTTATCGCGCTCAAATCAACAGGTACACCTGCCGACTGCGCCCACAAAATTGGTATTTCCGAACGTAGTCTTTATGATTATCTCAAGATTCTCAAGGAGATGGGTGCGCCTATTACTTTCTCTAGAAACCGCCGGACCTACTATTATAAAGAGGATGGACGGTTCCGTATCTCCTTTATCGCACGGTATAAAGAAGAAATTCCGGAAGAAATGTTGGCTTGATTTGGTTATTTCCAAAAAAGTCCTACATTTGTAGTGCGGACCAGTTAATCCGCAACCTTCCTTTACTGTGTTCCTGCTTATTTTGTATCACGCATCAAAAGGTTTCCGGTTTTTCTTGATCGCAATGCGTGCTGTTGAGAGAACTTGGAAACCTTTTGTTTAAAAACCAACGTCAATTTACTGGACTTAAAATTCTTGGCTTAAATGACTTTAAGATCCAGGATCTCCGGTGACGTATTATTTTTACGCGAATTGATTCACTATAAATGTTTAATAGCATTTTTTACTTCTTCCACGCTTAATGTACCTTCTAACCTGCTTGTTTCGAAGACCATAAAGTAGCTGTACTTATCGCCAGCTTTATTTGCCCATTCCCTACCTAAACGGTTTTTTGCTTCACTGTCTGAATTATCACGGTCATTCCCTTTTGTTTCCAAAACAATTATGGATTCTTTTTTTGTATAAATTATGAAATCGGGATAGTGATTGCTTTTAAAGCCATTAATACTAAAGCCCTTGCCTCTGCCAAGGTTGCGATGCCAAAAAAGTATGTTTGGCAAGGATGCGATCTCAGATATTACCTTGGCTTCAAAACCATTCATGTCGCCTTCCTTCTCATAAAGAGAATTTGCAATATCACTCCCAGTCTTTCCAGGTACTATTGACGAAGGAAATGAATAATCATGCTGCATTTTTATCAACTTGGCATTGAGCATTTCTTTAAATTTCTGCTCAGCGTACACATCTGATAACGATCTTATTTTCTTCTTCAAAAGATCGGCATAACTATGTTCTCTCATAAGGAAATCATAAAGCTGCCCAGCATTCATGTCTTCAATTACACGTGATACATATTTCCGTATATGCTGATTTGCTATTGGGTACATATCGCCAATACGCTTTACCATCTTGTTTGCAATGTCTTTGATCTGCTCTTCTTTGGGTTTTGAAAGAATATAATCAATCAATGGCGACTTATACTCACTACTATCAATCTGTATAAACTTAGGGCTGTATTCATCTTGTCTAACCTGCTCAAGGTCAACCTTATAAAGATCTGGGTGAATAGAATCAAAGTTAATCACCGCATCCTGACTAGCAAGATTAAAGCCTTTTAAAAGCTCTTCCTGGTTGAGAGGTTGCCAATCAGTATCGTGAAATAATGACTTCCTTACTTGTATGTAAAATCGAGGCAATGTGATTGTCTGAGCTTTGGAAGCAATACCCTCCCTCATTTTATATTCTATCACTTTATCGGGAATTTCTGTAAGTATGGGATCACCACCGGTTAGTGCAACCTGTGCTTGAATTTGCTTTTCATAAACATGGTTTGCTTCCTTTGCCATGGTCACAATATCTATTACATGTTGATATTGGACTTCAACCGCAGATGCCAAAGGATCGAATGAAATCTTGCGAACATCTATATCCTCTGTCTCTTCAAATTTTCTTGCCTGCTCGGGGAATAGAAAATTTTCAATAGCACTTATTCCCTTTGGTTTATCGTCTTCAGGCATATTATCTACACTACGGTAATCGTTTTTACTAAAACCAGCATTTTGTAATCCATTTACGATATTCTGTAATGTCTCATGGAACTTTGCCGACGCGGTTAAAACATAAGAAAGGTTTAACTGAAAATTCTTATGCATCATTACATGAGGCTGCCTCAATACCCTTCCCAAAATTTGCTCTATATCCACAGCCGACGATTTATCAGCTAAAGAAGCCAAAATGTAAGCAAACGGGCAATCCCAGCCTTCTTTTAGAGCATTGACGGTAATAATGTATCTAACTTCACAGCCCTTTGCCATTAAATCAATATCTTTTAATTCATTAATGTCAGCGGTCTTTATTTTTATCTGCTCTTTCGGAATGCCTAAGGAAAGCAGTTTTTCTTTCAGCTTTTTAAAGTCTATATTTTCATCTTTAGTCCTTGGCTGAGCTTGGAATAACACAATTGGTCTGATGTATTTTCCTCCTTCATTTTCCTCTTGTTCAGCTAACAAATCGCAAACTTTCCAAAATCAAATACGCTGACAGTTAGTTTCTGCTTTATCGAAATCGAAATATTCAATTCCTCTAATAACTCTCGCTTTAGGCAATCCATTCCGATTCCCCTTCCACCAGTTCCCCCCAGGAAACTCCCACTTTAGTGGCAGAGACATTTTTTCACTCCGCTGTGCAGCAAGTATCTTTCCATCTTTTACAACAATCCCACAGGTTACAGAAATTGAGTTCATCCTTTAAATATTCCACTTCGGTGATAGTATTGGAAACTTCCGCGAACGGGCCTTATTGGGGTCTTTTAGCATTTTTCTCAGGTCTACGACGGTCAACAATATTCGTTTTCTATGGTGTATCATGGCGTGACAACCCCTCGACTACGTCGCAAAGCAATAGAAATACATGGCCTTGGATCGATTTAATCGAATCTTTAGGCGCATAAATCAGATACAAATAATTGATTATCAACACAAATAAAAAGATAAAACCGCCGCTTATGCAAATTGGCAATAAAATCTATGTAAATTGGCAATAAAATCTATGTAAATTGAAGATTTAAGCTAATCCAACATGAGCACACTCATTCCCAGGCGACTCGCACCTATCATTAAAGCTCAATTATCAAAGTTCCCGGTACTTGCTATCACCGGCCCCAGACAATCCGGAAAAACAACCTTACTAAAGACCCTATTTAGTGATTATAAATATGTTTCTCTTGAAAATCCAAACACTCGTTCATTCGCATCTGAGGATCCGACTGGCTTTCTGAACCAATACGATCAGAAAGTTATTTTTGATGAGGTTCAGCGAGTGCCAGCATTGTTTTCTTATATCCAAACGCGGGTGGATGAATCCGGGAAAATGGGGCAATATATATTATCCGGATCACAAAATTTTCATTTGGTAAATAGCATTACACAAACCTTAGCAGGTAGGGTAGCGTTATTCAAGCTGCTTCCTTTTGATTTCTATGAATTAAAGTCTACGGGGCTATTGCAAGATACATACACATCAGCAAGCCTTAAAGGTTTTTACCCTGCTATTTTTGACAGAGATATAGATCCTGTCGTCTTTTATTCCAATTATATACAAACCTATATTGAGAAGGATGTAACAGAATTGCTAAATATAAGGGACTTGAAGCTGTTCCGTACATTTGTTGGGCTTTGCGCCGGCAGAGCCGGGCAATTGCTGAATTACAGTGCCCTGGCTAATGAATGTGACATTTCACACAATACTGCTAAAGCATGGTTATCGCTCCTGGAAAGCAGCTATATCATTTTCCTTTTACAGCCTTATCATCAAAATTTCAATAAGAGATTGATCAAAACCCCTAAACTTTATTTTTATGATACGGGGTTATTGAATTATCTTCTGGGAATAAGGACAGTTGCTGATCTGCAAGAAAACAGACTAAAAGGCCAGATCTTTGAAAATATGATCCTGGCGGAATTTCAGAAAAAAAATCACCATTTATACCTTCATCAGGACTATTATTTCTGGCAGGACAGTAATGCTCATGAAGTCGATTTGTTGACAAAAGAAAGTCAAGGGTTCTCGATTTTTGAAATAAAAGCAACTCAGACCGTCAGTAGTGATCTATTTAAGCAATTGAATCATTTTGAAGAGATCTCAGGCTCTCTGAATGTAAATAAAACGTTAATCTACGGCGGAGTTGAAAATGAAAAAAGAACTCACTACCGTGTGCTCGGATGGCAAAATATTTCGGATTGATCTTCCGGCGAAAACTAATTTTTCCGTTGAATTCTTCTCATCAATCTCATCATAAACGTAACACTGCGTAATAGCAGCATTCAGCCAATCGACCAGTAAAAAAAATAAAATTACGCCGGCGCTGATATATAATCCTGTGCCGACCTGCTATTCGGAAAATGTTTTTGGATCAGACTATAAGTGGCTGACGCCAGGTCCGGGTATTGAAAAAGAATAGAAGGGCCGGTTACAAAGAAATTCTCATTCACTGAAAACTCCAGCAGGAAGAGGCGATGTTCCCCCGACATCGCTATCCAACTATCCCGCTGAATTATACTCGCAGTAGTGTCCCACTCATGTTGAAGCATGCGCCGCAACGCAGCTGCATTGCGGCCCGGACTGCCAGTCAGATCGGCTACCCATAAGGCCACGGCCGGAAGATCGGTTCGCCGGGTTAGTCTGAAATATAGTCCTTCATTCCTATAACATGTCCTATAAAATAATACAAGTGGAAATGTGTAATTCATAGTAATACTTTTAAAAAGAATGAAGATTTTCCATTTAAGGGATTACATTTATTATTACATTAAACCTTATAATTATGAAACCTCTATCCCTTCCGGCGGTCGCCGCAGCGATTTTCGTTTTCCTTCTTTTTACCTCCTTCCGTTCCAGCCCTTATTCATCTGCTTCCAGGAAACAAAATTTATCTTCAGGTGACACGCACTATTACTATTATCTGAATGGTGGGACTACCTATGATGGCTGGTATTCCATCGCAGAAGAAGAAGCTCGTCTGACAACCCTATATGGGATGTATGTCGACACCAATCCTTTTGGTGGAACGCTGCTGGCCACCGGATATCCCATCAAAGGAATCCCGCATACCATTTACGCCACTTCCTTTTTATACGGTCACTAGTTAGTCCTATTGTCAGAAAGCAACCCGAAACCCACCCTCTATCGTCCGTAAGGTTGGGACGATCTGTATATTCTGTATTTCCGGGTCCGCATCCTTATAAGGACTAAGACTGATCAGATTTTGTCCGGTGATAAATAGGGTTGCGGAAGACAGATGTAATTTCGCCAGCAGCTTTGGCGAAAATCCGTAGGTTAGCGACAGTTTCCTAAGCCTGACGAAGGAGGCGTCGGTAACCATGGCACTGGAAGAAAGGTATCGCCCGATCGCTGTATCGGCCGCTAAATTGGCGCCAGTAGTCAGCAACTGGTATTGTGCATTGTCGCCTTTACCTTGCCAGCGGCGCAGCAGCGCTGTGGTGTAGTTGGAAGTCAAACCCGCCCTGATCGATCCTGGTGGGTTATTTTGGTACATTGTCTCAAGGGGATTCACACCGGTCTGCAGGCGTACGTCGATCAATAGCTCCAGCTGAAATCTTTTCCAACGCATAGAGTTGTAGAGACCACCAAATCCGGTGACATCGAATTTTCCGATGACTTTCTGATCCTTGTCCGTTATTTTGCCATCACGATTGAGGTCCGCAAAAGTAAACAATCCCTTCTGTTTATCGACGCCGGTGTACACGTATCCCTTTATGGCATTGAGAGACTGACCAATGAACAATTCATTTGCGAACGATGAAGTGCCAAGCCCCGGCCAGGAAACAAGTTTGTTGACAGGAAGGCTCCAGTTCAACGAGACAGTCCAGCCAAGGTCGGCGGTTTCGATCATTCTAAACGAAGAGCTAAATTCCCATCCCTTATTTTCAAGAACGGCGGGTACGGTATTGATGCTTAATGGCGTATTATTCGGATCGGCGATAAGTTGGTTAGCGCTACGGTGACGATACCAGGTAAGGTTGAATAGCAGCCGGTCATCCAGGAAACCAAGGTCGACAGAATAGGTCATTTTTGAAGTGGTCTCCCAGCCTTTTCCCTGCACGATATGGCCAGTTTGATAGAAGCCGCGGATAGCCTGAAAAGCTGGAATAGCCGTAGCCGAAGTATTTTGAACGACATAGTTGCCCACCTGGTCATTACCCGAGATCCCATAGCTGCCCCTGAGCTTGCCGAAACTCAGGATTCGTAGCAGACGTTTGGTCAGCCGTTCTTTAGAAAAGATCCATGCACCACCGATGGCGCCAAAGTTCCCAAATTGTTCATGCGGACCCCATCGGTCGGAGCCATCACGCCTTCCAGTAAAATTCAGAATATATTTATCGTCCCAGTTGCCGTTGATGCGGGTAAACAAGGCTGTATAACGACTTGCTAAATGGCCTGTGTCGGCATCCCCGGGTATTCCTTTTCCAGCCTGCCGTAGCCAGGCATCATTGGTGTAACCAGTATAGTTTTGTGTGTTCATATTGCCCTGCTGCCATTGCCAGGTGGCCCCGCCGAGCCAGCTGAACCGAAATTTTCCGACCTTTCTTCGATACTCCATCTGGGGTTCCAAGATCCGGCTATTGTACCAGGTGTGTGAAAAGTAAGCCGTCCCTGAAGGATTGGTGGAAGGATCCTGGGCGGCGATGGGAATCTGACCGTACTCCCTTGTTCCCACATCGTTTCCGCCAACCGTACCCTTTATGGTAAGGGATGGAGACAACTGATAGCTGCCAGTAACATTAGCAAGGAGATCATGTGATACCGCCTCATAGGTCTGACGGAACCACGACAATGGGTTGGTCCATGGAATAGTGCTGTCTGCAAAGTAAAGATACCCTTGCCTGTCCAATGGTTCCGGGGCATTGGGTGCCGTAAGCTGCAGTATGGTCGGATCTATGGAAATGAACTGATGGTTTCGGTCTGTGGCAGCCATCCCCGAGGTCTGAAGAAAAAGACGGCGATCAGAAGAGTGATGGGTAACATTAAAATGCAGGCCGGCCCGTTCATGCGAAGGTTTGGAAGGAAAAACATTCGTTTCCCTGAGGTAGCTGGTGCCGGTGAAATAATTGGTATTCCTATTAGCCCCGGAAAGAGATACTTGTATATTCTGAATGGGTGCGATGCCTCCGATGATGCGATGCTGCCAATCGATAGACCGGGTAGTATCCAGCACTGAAATATCAGGAGCATAAGGGGTATCGGGTAGTCTGTCATTCCTCAGCGCCTCCCTGCGCATGGCCAGATATTCGTGAATATTCATTAGCGCCGGCCGTCTTGTCACCTCACTGAAACCAGCAGATGTCTGAATGCTCCACCTTGGTGAACCCGGTTTCCAATGGCGCGTCGTGATCAGTACTACTCCGTTAGCGCCACGGGAACCATAGATCGACGTGGCATCAGCATCCTTGAGCACGTCGATGCGTTGAATGTCCGATACCGGGATAAAGGACAAAGGGCTAAGAGAACCCGCCGAGTTTCCCGTCAGGATATTGCTCATCGACCAATTGTTGGCCGAATAAGGAACACCGTCAACAACATAAAGCGGATCGCTGCTGTTGAAAATAGAAGAAGGCCCCTGAACAGTAAGAGAGGCAGATGCACCAACCACGCCACTGGTTTGCCGCACCAGTACACCCGGTATCCACCCTTCAAGCATTGTTTGGGGTGTACCGTTCGAGATGCCCTGAAAGCCCGGCATAAAGCTCCCGCCACTAATAGCCTGGCTGCTGAAGGTGAAATATCCCGCGGTAGTAGTAGCCCTGTTCCCTTTTCCATAACCGACAGTCGCTTCCTGAAGCAGATCCGGCTTTACGATAAGCACAAAATGTTGCTCCATTTCGCCCGTGACATTTCGCGTTACAGGCTCTCTTCCCACACAGCTCACCGTCAGGTTAGCCCGTTGCCGGACGGAAAGCGTTGCTGTCCCATTACTATCGGCAACAGTCGCCTCTCCGGTATTGTTATTTTTAACCGTTGCAAAAGGCACAGGCTTATCAAATTCATCCGTGATCCTTTGTATGATCGTCCTGACGCCAGGTCTAACCCGATGGGTCGGATCAGACGGGGGTATATTGATTTTTCTGAGATAAATACTAGTCGCGTCAAGCCAGCTGACAGCCAGGTGTTTTTTTCGTAATAAGTCCAATATGCCTTCAACAGTCATCCAGCCCCTGCTGTGAAAAGTTTCGGTAGTATCCAGCGCACCAGGTATAAAGCTGACATTGAGATGAAGCTGGCTTTTCATTTCGTGGAACGCAGTCCCATATGTCACCAGGCCTTTTTTAAGAAGGACGATCGGCGCTGGTTCCTGCGCGTAGCCCGAATAGGAGCAGGAAACAAGGAATAAGATCAGAAGAACGCGACAGGGCACAATGAGAACGAGAAAGTTACGGTAAAAAATAACTCCCATATGTTAGTTTGTTGGGTTAAAACGAGAACACAGTGTCCCCTTATGATCCGGGGAGCCAGGTGGAGCGGGTTTAATGATCATGGCAGACTGTAGCCAGTCCGGGCAACTTACTTCGTAATAAAAATTATCTTATTCTGTAATGAAAAATGCATGTTATCCCTATCCAGGGACATCAAGAGCCTGGCGAGCGAAACTTTTCTTCCAACTGTACCGCAAAGTACTATTCCAGGAGTAGTCCTGTCTATTCCATGCGCAATTTTTACGCTGTCTATTCCATACCATTCCGCGATCTGATGCATCGCACTGTCAAGATTCATCCGGGAAAAATCAAAGACAGTCTCCGCAGAGGACCATCTTATAGGAGGAAGATCTCCCAAATACACCTGTAAATCGGACGACAGGGTACGGGTAACCGTGCGCTGATTGGGTGATAAAATCTTCGTCTCCTTTGTATTGCTGACTGCAACCTTTCCCTGGTATAAAAAGACAGCGCTGCTGTCTTCCTTACTGAAGTCTCTCAGGCCGAATTGTGTGCCAATGACCTTCACTTTCTGTCTTCGGGACTTTACGATGACCGGCCTGTTCATATTAGGAGAAACATCCAACAGCACCTCACCATCGACCGTGTAAACCTTTTTATCCACGACAGTACCGGAAGGATACATGGTAAAGGATAGCCAGGAATCAGGAAACAACTCGATCCTTGTACTATCAGCGAAAAAAAATTGTACGGGGTCAGGCCCTTTATTGTATAAACTATAGCCGACCGTATCGGTCACAGGGTCCGGCAGCGACCGGATAAAGATCTGTGCATCCTGACGGACCATTTGTGCAATTCCAACCTCGTATGCCTTGCCATTCTTCATTTCGCTGGCAGAAAGCTCCGAATACACGTTGGCAACAGACCGGATATCTTCTTCTCTCATGTCCCCTTTCTTCAAGTAAACTATGACGTCGACCGAAGGCAGGACGGGCTGCCGCGAAGAACGATTCATCCACCAAAATATAGATCCGGCAACCAGGATCACGACTGCAGTCACCGCAATATACCTGGAAAGACGCCTGGCGTATCCTATCCGGGCCACCGAAAAGACGGGATATCTTTTAAGAGAATCTTTCATCCTTCTGTCGAGTCTTCTTTCATTCATTTCCCACAACACCTTTTGACCCGCAGCCAACGCTTCCGGTGAGAAGCGTACTTCAATAAACCGCTGGTGGATAGGTGATAGATCTATCCAATCCTGAAGCTCTTTCGCCTCTTCAATTGTGAGACTATCCTCCAATTTCTTCACGATCAGCTCTGAGATTCTGTCAATATCGACCATATGAATGCCTTTAATGGTTCGCTATAAAATTTCCATTGTCAGAAGTAGTAGTTCTGCATCCGTCCATTTTGTATATACCCCCATTTCTTCGATTTAGTGGAATAAAAAATCAAACTATTTTTTAAAAACCAGCAAAAGAATTATCAAGATAAAGGCGGACGGTTTAAATCCATCCGTTACCAGTTTCTTCCGAAGTTTAGCTTTGGCTGAGCTCAGCTGTTTATGTACAGAATTGGGGGTTACACCTTTGATCGCAGCAATCTCTTCAGCGGTCTTATCTTCTTGGTACCGCATACGAAAAAGCTCCCTTTGCCCGGCAGGAAGCTTGTCTATATGTTTAAGGGCCTGGGCATACCAATAACGAAACTCCACTTCCCGTTCTAGGATATCCAGATGCATAGCGGTATCGTCAGGAAGGATTTCATCCAGTAAAAGGTCCTGAAAATCAATAATGACGATACGCTTTTTCCAGAGAGGGAAGAGCCGCTTTACAGCCTTGCGGCTCTGCTTTTTAGCTACATCAAAAAGATAGTTCCGAATATGGTCAACCGACTGGAATTTCCCTATCTTATCCTCAAGCCTGCGAAAAATATCAGCAGTAACTTTCTCTGCTTCGGTTTTATTTCCTATGATATGATAACACTGGGCATAGATTTTCGCTTTATAGTAATCACGGATCGGGGCAAAGCCCCTTTCATTACCATTAAGGAAGTCCTCAAGGCCTTGATCAACCTTATTAGCCATGTGAATGCGTTTTAGGTCTGAAAAGTTGTACCTGATCGGTGGACGGATACAGATACCTCAGGAAAACACTATTCTAATGGCTACATGATATAAAATATATCGACGTTAATTTATTTAATTCGTCATACGAACGGGACGATCACGTCTGTCAAACAATCTGGTTTTTTTTGAGGGAATAACCGGTGTGAAGGAATGCGAGGGCGTTGGGAAGGGCAAAAAATCATATAAATTAAGTTTTGATAATCAACGAAATATCAAAAACTTTAACTACCGTGACGTATGCAAAATATCTCGATTATCTGCAGCGAATTCCATCACAAGCCTAATCCTTTAACCGCACAAATACGGCCAGACCATCCGAATCTTTTCCCTTCCGTTCCTGGATCACAAAACCAGGCATACTCTTTATCAAAGGCATCAATTTCTTGTATCCATAGTTCCGCGGATCAAAATCCGGCTGCTTTTTTATGATCAGCACCCCAAGGTTTCCAAGAAATACCCATCCGTCATCACCCGCCAGGTCGTTAATGCTGTCTTTTACCAATCTCACTAATTCAGGGGTAATTTTGGACATTGGCTTGGGCGGGATGGGTGCTGGAGCCGTCGTCCTTTTCGTCTTCGAAAGGGTATCAGTAGAGACCTTTTCTTCCTGAACCGGTGGTTCTAATATTTCAATGTATATGAATTTGTCACAGGCTGAGATAAATGGCAAGGGGGTCTTTTTCTCACCCATTCCATATACCGTCATACCGGCTTCCCGAAGGCGCGTCGCCAGTCTCGTAAAGTCGCTATCGCTGGAAACAATGCAGAAACCGCTTACTTTCCCGGTATAGAGGATATCCATCGCATCGATGATCATGGCTGAATCTGAGGCGTTTTTCCCGGTGGTATAGCTATATTGTTGGATTGGCGTAATGGCATAAGGCAGCAGAACTACCTTCCAGGATGACTTGTTTGGGGAAGTCCAGTCGCCATAAATGCGCTTGAAGGTAGGAGTGCCGTATTTGGCAATTTCTTCCAGCATGGCCTTTATCCGGGCTGGTGGGACATTATCCGCGTCAATTAGCACTGCGAGTCTCTGGTCAGAACTATTTTCCATGGTAATAAAGTTAAGGTATTTAAAATACCAGGAAGCAGAAAAAGCCCCGTAGCTAACTTATCGCATTATACTTCTTCAACTCTTTCGAATTCATGGCCCAAAAGAACGATACCATCATTCTCTGGCAAACTATTTACGACGACCCTGGTCATCTTTTCCTGATTGTATTTGAAAATATATAAGAAAGAATGCCGAGCGCTACAATAATCCCATAAGCAATATAAAATAGATAATCGCACTTGTCATTTATACTTTTCATTTCATCAGAAGAGACGATCAGCATTCGATTAATCGAAGCCCTTGCCTTCCCGTTCTCTTTGATAAGCATTTTATATACATCAACCCGCTCATGCGATCGTTTGTTAAAATTTTCATTTATCAAAGAATCAACAAATGAAAAAGAGTTCGAGATAGTTTTTTCGGTAATGACTTCATTGGCATCCCAACCACTCTTATATATCTTAAAACAGATCTGGATAAATACAAATAAAATAAACAAGGCCAGCAATAATTTAATTGTAAGACGAGGGAGAGTGTAACTTAGCCAGCCTAGACCTCCTGTAGCAGACAAAGCAATTCCTTCCAGAAAAGTTTCCATTTTCATTAATTTTATAGTTAATAAATAATTGCTGATTTATCAGGCCAGCCAGTTAAGGCTTGCATGAAAAACCTAAGCTTAATAACTCCTCAATAATTGGTTGGAAGCAGTTTCTGGAGAGGTAAGACAACAGTAGCTTAACACAGAAATTCAACGATACCATTAATCAGATGAATCAGACTTGGACAGGATATCCCTCAATTCAATAAAAAAGTCTTCGGGCTTGATATCTAAACCATATAACACCCTTAAAAATGATGAAAGATTCATATCTCCTCCAGCTTCATACCTGGATATAGCAGATCTGGGTATTTTAGCTTCATAAGAAAAGTTGTCCTGATTAGTCCTCGCTAATCGCTTGGCCTGTATCAGCTCCCCAATTTTCCCCAAAGTCTTTACGATTTCATCGCGAGGTAACTCCTTCGCAATTTCTTGGGTATAGGACGCTTCTTTCTCATTTTGACAAAGTAAAGAATGTATCTCCTTAATAAAAACCCCTTTTAAGTGGTTCTCTTATTAAGAGTTCCTTATAAAGGACAACAATGGAATACTCAGCTAAAGCAGATTCATAACATCTTCCTCAACATCCCAACCGAAATCCCCAGGTAAGACGCAATATCTTCCTTTCCGGCCAAAGCAAACACCCAAGGCTGAGTTGCATGAAGATGCCTGAACCGCTCCTGAGGAGTCATCGTTTGCATACTTTGTAACCGATCCGCAACCTTTTTATTATATTTTCTCCTTAATTCCCGGTAGATCAAACGTGATTCTGGAAATTGATGAAGCGTGCCAATAATTCCCCCATAAGTAAAGTTTCCAATTTTTACACTATCGAGGCTCACCATTGTAGAAAGGGATGGATGACACTGAACCACAGCCTCCTTAGGTCCAAAGAACAAGGTGACTATCTTTTTATTGTCAGGCCTTACCATAATATACTCCATTACATGGCCTTTTTCCAAAATGCCAAAGTTGTGAGTCTCTGGATTAAGCTTTACGGTAGGACGGAAGTATCTATCATTTGGATCGAGCCCGGTTAACGCATAAAATAAGCTGTTGTTGCGCATAATAAAATGGACAAAGGTTAAACTTTTATTTTGCGAACTTAAATATTATTTTTTAAATTCGTATAACCCTACACCATAGACGCATTTCTAAATTAAACCTTATCGCACTATGGATCGATTATTCTCCACTTTTCGGGAGTTTGGCCTTCCCTATGAAGGAGCAAATGAACTTGTCAGTAACTTTCTCCGCGAAGATATCTTTAAACCGGGCTCCATGATGGTACGGATAGGTGAAGTAAACAGGCGCATCTACTTCATTGAATCAGGTATGATCCGGCACTTTGTTCCAAAACCCAGAAAAGACATAACTCCCTGGATATTAACTGAGAACAACATCGCCGTGATGCCGGATAGTTTCTTCGACCAGGTCCCCGCTAAAGAAAATATGCAAGCGTTGGAAAAGACGATTACAAGGAGTATTACATTCCAGGAATTAAAAGAAATAATCCGCCTTCATCCTGAATTTGACGAACACGAAAAAGTCATATATCGTCACTACCGTGAACTCGGCGAAAACATACGGCGTGAGATCGGCGGCCTTAATGATGATGAGAAGTATCTGTGGTTACTGGATAAGCAACCGCAGGTGGCGGCCCGCGCATCTAACTCAGTAATCTGCTCCTATCTGGACATCACACCCAATATGCTTGCTGCTGTTAAAAGACGAATGGCTGGGAAAAGATAGTCCGAGCAAGCATAATAGAAAAAATATTCCATTTAAAAAATACCGGATCAGTATTTCTTTGGGGCTTTCATTAGGCCATCTTTATCGCGCGATAACGCAATCATATCAAAAAACAATTTCAGAGCTTATGAAAAAGTTAATCGGCGCAGCCATCCTTATTTTATTAGTTTATTCCTGCAAAAAGAATGCAGGGAATGATCCTGGTACCAGCATCTATTTACATTCAGTGCTGTCACATCTCAGGGACAGCCTTTCAGCAACCGATCTTAGCCAACTCGACACGACTAAAGGCTACCTAACAGATCCTCGAAAATCAGGAAATTATACGTTGAGACTACCTTTTAAGGGGAAATCGATTTCAGGGGATTTCGTCTTACTTCAGACTGACGCAAATGGAAATATCCTACGCAGTCGCGTTGTTCATCTGGAGAATGACAGTCAGGACGGGACTCCGTTTTCCGGAAACATTCGTCTTTCTTCACTGTCCGGTATGGTAATACTGCAGTCCAAAGTCAGTAACGGGTATCTCGAGGCTCTCCACGGAGGCGGCATAACGGCCACGCCTAAGAAGTTGACAGATTCCAAAACAACTACAGTCCTCCCTGCTCCCGATGCAGACTGGCTCCCGGAAGTGGTGGTGGTTGGTTATGGTTCTGGTTCAGCGCCTTCCAATTACATCTCCCTTGACGGACTTCTTGGAGCAGCCAGTAGCGGTATTTTAAATTCTGGAGGCGGAGATGGTTCTGCCTCGGATGGGGGCAATTCGGGGGGAGGCGGAGGAGCAAGCAGCGGAAGTCAAAATAGTTCTAATACCTCTACGCCACCAGACTCGACGTATTATGCGCCTCTCGATCCAAGCCAAATCCCACGCTTTTCTTCTTCTGGTGGAGGTATAACTATAACGGATGCAGTTCAATTTGAAAAAGAGTATGTTTATTCGATACCTACTATCGATATACGAAAGTTTTTCAATTGCTTTGACCTGGTTCCATCGGATGGAGCAACGTACTCTATTCAATTATGCGTTGATTTGCCCATAAACAGTACACCTGAGGCTTCCATGAATTTTTCAGGTGGCGTCAACGCGGGCCATACCTTTTTGGTGCTGACAAAATCCGGAAATGGAATAAATGTTACTCAATGCTTTGGCTATTATCCTCAGAGCGCACCATCAGCCTGGAACCCCTTTTTGCCTATCCCCTCTGCTATGAAAGATAATGGTGACAAAGAAATCAATGCCAGCATAACGATGTCCATTGATTCTAAACAATTTGATGTAATAAAGTCGACCGCAATAAACTTGAGTACAAACTCTTACACATTAGACAAGTCCAATTGTACTGATTATGCTTTGGGGGTTTTTAATTCGACTAGGTCCACTCCTTTGACAATGCAGCCTTATGTGTTAAGGCAGGCTGGCATAGCTTTGTCGAATGGCATGGCATCTTCTCCAATAACTGTAACCATCAATAGTTCTCCACAGAAGTTGTATGCGGAATTGTCTGACATGAAAAGCAACGGCAATGCTGAAGCATCGAATATTCAATTAGATTTGTCTCATAATCTTAGGTCTCCAATTAGTCATGGCCCATGCAATTAAAAATATGAAAAAGACAACTTTAATATTCATATCACTTTTTCTGTTCATTGCCATAAGCAACCTCCCACCTATTCATTGGTTTTACAAGCAAAATGATTGCTGGTTCTCAAATGGAAATGGCTCGTTCACTTTTGCAGAAATGAGTTTCCAAGGTGATGACTTCCAACAATGCAGTCACAAGTTTCTCGAATTTAGAAAAAGAAAACTAGGAGACACTGTTTTGTATAGACTATGTTCCATGAATATTTTTTATTTCTGGGATTACGGGGAATATATTTTTTCACAAAAGTATAAAGTACCTTACAAGTCCTGGAAGGAAATTGAAAGCCGGCGAGATCCTATGGCAAATAAATCCGGCTTTCAGGATTTCTAAAATAAAAGACCACATCTAGTTAAACTAGGCACTACCCGGTTCAATCTTTCAGAACCGGGTATTTTATTTCAACAACCTTAGTCTCCACGTCTACGCTCAAAAAAGAATTAAAGAAATATTTTCCATTCTAACAATACCGATCCGGTATTTTCTTGCAAAGCAATCCTTCCCATCTTTGTCTTGTCAACAGTACATGTAACATCAATCATTAACCGATTAAATTCTTATCCATGCTCCAATCAGTATCCTGGGCTACCTTTTTCAAGGCGGTCCTCATCTCCTACTGCGCCTATTATGCAGCCATCGCCATCTTACTCTACTACGGGAAACTGGGGGACTTCCTCCGACGGCTGAAACAGCTGCTGATACTACTTCCACTTATACTTCTTCACCCAGTCATTTATGCCCAGACAGCCGATGGCAACAGCGGCCTGAATCAGGCTAACACATTAATCCGCAGCTACTTTGACACCGGAGTCCAGATCCTATATGCCGTAGGCGCTCTCGTCGCCCTCATAGGCGCAGGCATGATTTACAGTCACTGGAATACCCATAGCCAGAAAGATATAGCAAGAGAGGCCGCAGTTTGGTTCGGCGGATGCATATTCCTGGTCATTGTCGCCACCGTCATAAAATCCTTCTTTGGCCTTTAAAAAGCAAACCATGAGCACAGTCTATCCCATTCATCGGGCCATAGCCCGCCCCGTGATCTTTAAAGGTTTCCAGGCGCAATATATCCTGTACGCCGCCGCAGCCCTTATAGCAGACCTGTTTCTCTTTATTATACTGTATTGCTGTAAGGTAAACCCATGGGTCTGTATTCCCTTCGCTATTGTCCTCGGTGGCGGAGCTCTCTATATCGTTGGCCAGCTCAGTCGTAAATATGGTGCACACGGTCTGAAGAAACTGCGCGCTGCGAGAAGAATGCCCCGTCAGATCTTCTGTCCTTCCCGTCTCCCTTTTATTCAGCTAAACAAAAAAGCATGAGACGCGACCTGGAATATTTTCTCCCCATCTTCGAAGTCACCAATGACGGCATCTTTTCAAAGACCGGGGATTTCACCATTGGCTACGAGATCATCAAGTCCACCATGTTTGGCTCTTTCTCCGAGGAGCTGGCCGCCATACACCAGGCGTGGGTAATGGGCTTGCGTGTTTTTAATGGTTATACGGTTATCTACATCCAGGATTGGTATACCAGCCAAATCTACCGGTCCGATCCTGATCACGCAGGTGACGGCCCGCTTGCCCAAGCCAGCGAACGGCATTTTCACGAGCGCCCATACCGGTCACATCGTTGTTATTGCTTTATAACTCACCGGTTTTCCAGTCAAAAGGCTTCCAGTAAAGCTTTTCCCCTTTTGTTGCAGTCCCATTTGATTCCGGAATATATGCTCCGGCCCCGACTACTTGAAGACTTTTTCGCCAGGTGCCAACAGTTTGAACACCTTCTAACCGACAGTGGATTGATAAAAATCAGCCGTTTAAGTCTCAAACAACTGGTCAGCGCCTGCCCCGAAGTCGGTATCATAGAGCAATACATCTCACTGATAACTGACCTTAACCCGGTTCTTCGGGATATCTCTCTCCAGCCGGAGGTCCAGGTTGGCGACCGGCGTTGCGTCCTATATACACTGGCCGACGCCGAGCTCTTACCCGCCCAATGTAGCAGCAGCACCCGTTATGAACCCTATAGCACAGAGATCACTTCCTATCCAATCCCATTTGCCTCCTGCCTTGGTCCCTTGCTGGATGTGGATCATATATACAGCCAATTTATATTTCTTGACGAGGCTCAACCCATATTATCCCGGATGGAATCCCGCCGCCGCCGACTACAGGCCCTGGCGACCCATTCAAAGGAAAACGCAGTTGCTGCCGACGCTATCGAACAATTCCTCCGGGAGGCCGCCGAAAGCCAACGCCTCCCCGTAAGAGCACATTTCAACATAATGGCCTGGGGTGATAACCCGGCGGATATAAAAGACCTTAAACAAAAGGTCAGTTCCGCCATCGCACGAATGGGAGCGGTCCCGCATCTGGAAACCATCGGCGCGTCACCGATCTGGTGGGCTGGCATTCCAGGAAATGCCGCAAATTTTCCAATGTATGAGACCTTTACCACTTTCGCCGAACAAGCCGCCTGCTTCCTTATCCCCGAGACGAATGACAAATTCTCAGTCAGCCCCGTTGGCATCAGACTGGGCGACCGTCACTCCGGAATTCCAAAATACGTGGACATCTCAGACGCACCACTGGCTTCGGGTCAGATCAATAACCGGAACAAATTCGTTCTCGGGGGTTCGGGTAGCGGCAAGTCTTTTTTGATCAACCTTTTCATCCGCTGTTATTTCGCCAACGGCGCGCATATCCTGCTGGTCGACGTAGGCGGCAGCTATAAAAACATCTGTTCGATACTCGGCGGCCTTTATCTCACCTATCAAGAGGATTCGCCCATTTGTCTAAATCCCTTTCTGCTGGAAGAAGGCCGTCAGCCCGACATCGAAAAAAAAGAAAGCATAATAACTCTGCTGCTTGCAATTTCCAAAAAAGGTGACGAGTCGTTTAACCGGTTTGAATATGTAGCTCTTTCCAATGCCCTGCGGAGGTATTATGAATACCTGGCCGCCAACCCGCATATTGCAGCCTGTTTCAATAGCTTTTATGAATTCCTCACCGACCACTATTCTATTATCCTAAAGAATGAAAAAGTCAGGGAAAAGAATTTCGACCTGGAAAGCTTTCTCTATGTGTTAAGGCCATATTATAAAGGCGGGGAATATGACTACCTGCTTAACGCAGTCGATCAACCCGCGTTCCTGCACCAACAACTCATCATTTTCGAACTTGACAACATTAAGGACCATCCCATCCTCTTCCCTGTCGTCACCATCATTATCATGGAAACCTTTATCAGCAAGATGCGAAAGCTGAAGGGAGTTCGTAAGATTTTTATCATCGAAGAGGCCTGGAAGGCATTGGCAAAGGAAGGAATGAGCGAATATATAAAATATCTCTTTAGGACCGTTCGTAAGTTCTTCGGAGAAGCCATGTTAGTTACCCAGGACCTCGAAGACATCATTTCTAATCCCATCGTAAAAAACACGATAATAAACAACTCCGACTGCAAACTACTGCTGGATCAAAGCAAATTCAAGCACAGGTTCCAGCAGGTCCAGGAAATTCTTGGGCTAAATGAAAAGGACAAGACAATGGTCCTCTCCCTCAACAAGGCAAACGACCCGTCAAAAAAATACAAGGAAGTATTTATCAGCCTGGCCAATGGCCCTTCCAAAGTCTATCGCGTAGAGGTCTCCCTGGAAGAATATCTTGTCTATACGACAGAGGAACGGGAGAAGGAAAAACTGAACGAATACAGCCTAAAATACGGTGGTATCCGTAAAGGAGTTGCTGCCCTGGCAGCGGAGATCCGAGCCGGACTTGTCCAGTTTCTGCTTACCGTCGCTTTCTCTGCATTGTTCCTGCTGATGCCAAATGGTCATGCCTCCGCCCAGATCCTCGATCTCATCGAAGCAGCCGTTAAAGAAGCCCTGGTTACTGCCGATCTGAAAATTCAACGACAGCAGACCCAAACTCTCCTCTTGCAAAACGCACAAAAGGCACTTGAAAACACCATGCAGAGTGAATTGCTGGATGATATCACCAGTTGGGTACAGCAACAGGAAAACCTTTACAGCGAATACTACCAGGAACTCTGGCAGGTAAAATCAGCATTATCTGCATACAGTAAGGTACGCTATCTCATTAGCCGGCAGGCACAGTTGGTCAAAGAATACCAGCAGTCCTGGGCCTTAGTCCGGCAAGACCCTCATTTCAGCACGGCAGAGATCTCCCATATCGCGAATGTCTACACCGGAATTCTCAACGAAAGCCTACGGAATATTGGCGAGCTTACCCTTGCCATCAAAGCCTTCGCTACCCAAATGGACGACGCCGGCCGGCTACGGCTTATTGATGAGACTGGCAGTCGTATCGATCGCAATTACAACGATCTGCGCCGTTATACCCAGGAAAATACCCTGTTAAGTCTGCAACGCGCCAAAGACCAGCAGAACCTGCAAACGATCCGAACCCTTTACGGCTTACAATAAAACAAACACGACATGAAAAACACGATACTCATCTGCGCCCTCTGGTTCACCGGTTCCGGTATTGCCCGTGCCCAAACTGTCCCGGTTTTGACCGAACAATTGGCGGCCCTCTGGGCTCTGCAACATAGCGCCGAACAGGGTTATCAGCTGGTCACTGGAGGCCTGAAAACCATCGGCTCAATAAGGGATGAGGAGTTTAACCAGCACAGCACGTATTTCAATAACCTGTCAAAGGTTAATCCGCAACTCGCCAACAAGATCCTTTTCACCCATAATACACTTCTGATGACAAAACAATCGCTCATCCTTCTCATCGGCCTTTTCGGCACAGCCGGCAATCAGCTCCGGTCCCAAACGATAGCCGACCTGGTTACACAGCTTTCCCTGGATACGGAAAAATTAACCTCCATCAAGAGCACACTCCAGGATATGTATAAAGGATACGAGTCATTAAGCCAAGGATATACCCACATAAGAGATATCGCCAGAGATAATTTCAACCTGCATCAACTATTCCTCGACGGCCTTTGGGTCTTGTCACCCGCCGTCCGAAGCGATCCGCGTATAACGAATACGCTCAATACCGAATACCGTCTTCTGGCTGACTATAAGACAGCTACGGCCGGACTCGGCAGCAACAGTCTCTTTACTCCACAGGAGCTTGCCTATATCCTCAACACTTATTCTTCCTTGCTGCAATTGACCCTGCAATCCATCGAAGAGCTGACAATGGTCATCACCGATAACCAGCTTCGGATGTCGGACGCGCAGAGGCTACAGGCCATTAGTCGGATCGATACGGATAGCAGAAGCCGGCTCGTCTTCCTGCAGCAGTTCAATAATACACTGGCCATCCAGGCGGCTCAGCGCCAGCAAACAGCAGGTGACATTAACTTATTAAAATCGTTCTATGGCATTTCTCATTGACATCAGCGGTGACATTGGTGGACTACAGACCACCCTTCAGCAGGTATATGACACGATGATAGCCCATTGTTCTGAGCTTACAGGCATCAGCGTCTCCATCGCTGGAATTGGAACGCTCTGGAAGGTAGCGGAAGTCACCTGGGGGAAGATGGCTGCAGCAAAACCGCCCGATATCAGCGTACTATATCGTCCCCTGGCCATAGGTCTGGTCATTGGACTTTTCCCCTACGTCATCAGCCTCATCAATGGAGTAATGCAGCCTACTGTCACAGGCACAGCAGCCATCGCAGGAGATGCCAATCAGGCCGTAGCAACCCTCCTGCAACAAAAACAGCAGCTCCTGGAGAAATCAAACGACTACCAGATGTATACCGGTGCTAATGGCAGCGGTAACCTGGAGAAATGGGAGGAGCTATCGGGTGAGGCGGATTCGGGTATGTTTTCCGGTTTATCCAACAGGGTAAAGTTTGAAATGGCAAAGGCCTCCTATAACCTAAGGAATTCCGTCAAGGTCTGGTTATCCGAGATCCTGCAGGTCTTATTTGAAGCATCGTCCCTTTGCATCAACACGGTAAGAACCTTTTATCTCATTATTCTGGGACTATTGGGGCCCTTTGCCCTTGCTTTTTCAACCTATCCGGGGCTGGAAAGCAGCGCCGGCCATTGGTTCTCGCGTTACCTCCATGTCTTTTTATGGCTGCCGGTATCCAATATCTTCGGGGCCCTTATCGCGCAAATCCAGCAGGAGATGATCAAGCTGGATCTAGCTCAGTTAAATGCTACCGGTCAAACCAGTTTTGGGCCTACAGATACAGCTTATATTATCTTCCTCCTCATGTCTATCATCGGGTATTTTACCGTGCCGTCTATTACAAATTACATCGTCCGTACCGGAGAAATGGGTGCCCGGCTCTGGCGGGCAACACCATCTTTAAACAGTTGACATGTTCCCCAAAGCAAGAAATATCGAGTCCGCCTTCCAGCATATCCGGCTTTTCACGGCAATCATTGTCGTCGGCAGCCTGTTGCTCGACACCTTCATCGTCTGGAGTTCTTTTCGCGCCGCGGCCTGGTCAGAAGACAGGATCTACGTTCTGGCATCTGGCAAAGCCCTGGAGGCGACATCCGCCAGCCGGCGGGAGAATATTCCTGTGGAAGCCAGGGATCATATCCGGACTTTTCACCAGTATTTTTTTACGCTGGATCCCGACGAAAAGGTTATCGCAGCCAATCTATCCCAGGCTCTTTACCTGGCTGATGCTTCAGCCTTGCGGCTTTATAACAATCTAAAAGAGAATGGTTATTACTCCGGGATAATCTCGGGAAATATCAGCCAGGAAATCTCCATCGATAGCATTATGCTGAACACACGAACCTATCCCTTTTTCTTCCGGTTTTATGGTACGGAAAAGATCGTCCGGCCCACGAGCCAGGTAACACGTAATCTGCTGACGGAAGGCTGGCTGAGGTATACAAGCCGCTCCGACAACAATCCGCATGGCTTTCTTATAGAGCGATGGGATATAAAAGACAATCACGACCTGAAAGCAGAACCCCGGTAACCAATTTATTCATCAATTAAACTATTTCGTCATGCTAAAAGATCTCTCACCGCAACAACGTAAATTTTTACTGGCTCTCCCGCTCCTGGCCCTACCTTTCTTTTGCCTGGTATTTACTTCACTTAAAGGTGGCAGGACAGTCGGGAACAACACTGACAGGACAACCTCCGGTCTCAACCCTGAACTGCCTGGAGCCCGGTTCGATCACAACAAAACCCTGCAAAACAAAATCAACAGCTACCAGGAGGCAGAGTTGGACTCACAGCGAAGAAAAGAGCTTATGAAACGTGATCCGTATCATTCGGGAGCCTTACCCCCGCAAACTCCGGCGTCTGACTCCATCCAGTCCCGTTCAGATCCAAAAGCCGATCAGTTATTACAACAACTGGATCGACTCCGGGAATCTTTGCACCAACCGACCCCAACACCAGCAATTGTAAAAACCCGTCTACCTGTTTACAGGGAGAGACCAGTGTTACCGCCGGATACACCCGAAGATGACCCTCAACTGACCAGGCTGAATTCCATGCTAGACAAAGTTATCCGCATTCAGCATCCCGGAGAGATCCGGTCGGATTATGCGACGCGCAGTACACCCACGGATGAAGTCATGCCGGCAGACTCAACTGCCAATGCCATTCCCGCCGTCATCCCTGAAGATCAAACTGTCGTGACCGGAGCCACCATTGCCCTGCGGCTGACCGCGGATCTTCTCGTCAACCGGTTGCGGATTCCCAAAGGCCAGGTTATCTATGGCCAGGTTACCATCAGCAACGACAGGATGAATATCCACATCAGCTCGATCCGTTACAACTTGAATATCTATACGACCGACCTGCGTCTCTACGATATGGACGGCATACCGGGCATCAGGATTCCTGGCCTTATCAGTCGCGACGTTGCTAAAGCTTCAGCCGACCAGGGCATCAGCGGGTTAACCCTAACTACCATCGATCCTTCCCTCGGCGCACAGGCCGCCAATGCGGGTGTACAGGCCGCCAAATCTTTTTTTAGCCGGAAAGTCCGTCTCACACGTGTCTCCGTTCGGGCCGGTTACCAGGTGCTGCTGCGTAATAGTCACCCTGGCAGCGCCACCCGTTTGCCGTACCCTGTTCCAGTTCATGCTGTAAATAGTGAGGTACAGCCGCCCGGTTTCGTCCCGGGTGGCTCTTTTCTTCAACGCAGCAGAGCCGAAGGCATGGAATTAACCCTGCAGGAAATCTGCCTGAAAGATAGCCTTCTTTGGTTCGGCCTGCAGTTGGAAAATCATTCCTCCATCGAATTTGTTCCCGACTATATCCGCTGGTTTATCAGGGATCGCCGACAGTTCAAACGAACCGCCCTGCAGGAAATACCGCTCGAACCAGCCTTGTCACCGCCGCTGCGACCGACCCCGGGAGACTCGACTGGTATAGCCTGGACTGGCTTTCGCCCCTTTGCTTTAGCAAAAGATAAAGATCTGGTTCTGGAGATCGGAGAGGGAAATGGTGGAAGGGTCCTGACCCTGATTATCGATCACAAACAGATTTTAAAGGCAAAAAGAGAATAGTATGGTCAGAGCAGCAGGTAAAAGCAGGACCGAAAGAAAGATGGTCGGTTATTCTCCCGCAGAGTTGGCAAAACTTCAGAAAAAGTTTGACGAGTCCGCCTGCGGAACAATGAGCGAGTATATACGGATTCTATCACTGGGATTACCTGTGAAGTATCGGGATATCTCCCTGGACTCACTTATCGATGAGTTGATAATCCTTCGGTCTGCCCTGGGAGACATCCGATCAGATCTGACCATATCTCCAATTCAGCTCACGCAAATCGTTGAGAAACTAACAGAAATATATTTAATCATTGACAAAATCGCCAATCATGTTTGCACACATCCACGTCACCGACAGCATATCAAGAGTGCTTCATTATCACGAGAATAAGGTGGAACATGGAAAAGCCGAATGCCTTCATGCTGCCAACTTCATAAAAGATCTAAAACAGCTGGGCTGCGTTGATAAGCTCTTCCATTTCACTCGCCTGAATAGCAGGAATGAAAGAGTAAGAAAGAATACGGTCCATATTGATCTTAACTTTCATCCCTCTGATGTTGTAAGCAACTCAAAAATGAAGGATATAGCCCTTCAATACATGAAGGAAATGGGGTTTGGCAATCAACCATTCCTCGTTTATCGGCATTACGACACCCCACACCCTCACGTGCATGTTGCCAGCACAAACGTAAGTCAAAACGGGAAAAGGATCGACCTTGTACGATCAGATTTCTACCATTCGATAACAATTACTCAGAAGATCGATCAAAAGTATGGTTTGCGTCCATTAGGGCAAAAGCAACCCGTTGGAGAATGGCAAAAAGAACATCCGGTTCAAAAAGTCGAATATGGGAAAAATTCACTTTATCCCGCTGTCTCCCGTGTTCTTGAGCATGTTGTTCCCCAATATTTATATACAAACCTGGAAGAGCTAAACGTCATTTTAAACCTGTATAATATAATAGCAGACAGGGGTAGGGAACAATCCTTCACTTACCGACATGGCGGCCTGGTTTACAAAGCTCTTTACGCCAATGGGAAAAAAATTTCACCCTATATCAAGGCCAGCGCTTTGAGCAACAAGTACACCTGGAAGGAGTTACAGAACAACTTTCTTGCCAATCAGTCTCTCCGTGAACCCCATCGTCAACATATTCTTGACACCATCGACCGAACTCTATTCAATACGGCATTAAGCCCGCCCGCTTTTCAGCAGAAAATGAAAACCTGGCGAATAAGCACTATCATCCAAAAGGACAAGGAAGGACGGCCGCAAAACATCTGGTATATAGACCACGAGACAAAAACAGTCTTTGAAGGCGCCACTCTTGGTCAACGGTACACGGCCGCAGCGATCACTCAGCGTTGCATTTCCGAAGAAGTCTATCAACAACAACAATTAAAGCAACAGGAAAGTCTACGTCTCCGGTTGCCATCATTTTAAAAAACGATTAACAATGAAAGCCGAAGTTAAAACGTACGAAAAATTATCTCAGATAATCCGTCCTCTGGAAAAAGAGGTGAAAAAAGAGATGGCTCAACGTATCTATGCCGTTAATTTTGCAAAGGATATAAAGAAGCTTACTCAAAAAGATATACTCACTCAATTTCTGCGTTTCACCAATTCAGAAGCGATTCCCAAAACTGAAATTGTACACCTTATTTTATCTTTTGATCTGGCTTGTATCTTTGACAATGAAAGTTTGAAGGCTTTAGTAGTAGAATATATGACAGAGATAGAGTTGCACAAACAACCTTTCCTTATATATGGACAGCTCTCCGAAATTCACATTGTCACTCCTAAGAAAAATAACCTATTCGGGCAATTTACGTCGACGACCATACTTGCACAAGTGGAAAGAAATCATATATTAAGATCTTCAGGCCTGCCAGTTCCAAACGTTGAATGGAAAATTATAGGTCCTGGCGAACCGATAGCATTTGGAAGAACATACAGTCACACAACATTCAATATAGACCTCCCATCAATTGTGTGTCGTTATTCATACACCTCACTGGAAGGATTAAATGCTGCTTTACAGTACTATGATATGTTTGCATCCATAGAAGAGGAAGCTACTTCTGACTCAGGCAAAAGGCAATTGGTTTATTACAGATTAGGTGAAAATGGAGAGAAAATAGAACCAGGCATCAACGCCAGCGAGCTGCTTGAGAGTCTTGATCTGGAATATTTCGAAAGAAGATGTGACTATTGCAGGACGAACATTTCATGTGCGTCACAGCCTCTTATGGGGCTTATTGACAATATATTATCTGTATCACCAATGGCTATTTCCGACTTTATAAAGAAAATGGCATGGTACAGAAAATCCTGTTCGTTCCAATACGACAATGAGGGTCGTTTACAAAACATCTGGTATGTGGATCGCGAAACAAAATTTGTCATTGATGGCGCTAGCCTTGGAGACAATTACACGGCCGAATCCATAATCCAAAAATGTTCTACATGAAGCCTTATTCCGAAAACTCCCTCCGCAACCTGGTCAGACTTACTCAATTAATATGTTTGGGTCTTTTAGCCACCCATTTCTACAAAGAATGTTACTGGCTATTCGACCATTGGCATTTTTCAACCCGTTTGACTGACAGTATCCTCTATCATATTCAGAATATTCCTTTACTGGCGCCTCTTATGTGCAAATCCATCGCCCTGATCTTTATGGCCCTTTCTCTCATTACAACATCCATCAATAAACAACAGGAAATATCACATGTAAGATGCCTGATCCAAATCCTTGCAGGGAGCTTATTCTATTTTAGCAGTCAGCTTCTCTTCGCTCGAATTGGCAGTCCTGTAACTACATGCCTTTCATACATTTTGATCACCACCGGCGGCTTTATATCCATAATCGCCGGTCTTTCCAGTCTGGTAGCCAATTTTCGCCTCTCCTGGGATCCTAATGATCCTTTTGGCCGCAAAAAGAGTGGTTTCCCTCAGGAGCAGCGACAGCTAACATCTACGTTCGGTCTAAACCTATCAGCGCGCTTCACCTGGCTGGGAGAGCAGAAGGATAGTTGGATCAATCTCGTCAATCCACGCCGGGGCATCCTGATCATGGGTTCACCCGGTTCGGGTAAATCCTACTTCATCATTGAGCCGCTGATCCGGCAATGGATGGAAAAGGGAAATGTCCTATTCTTATATGACTTCAAATCTCCGGCCCTAACCAGGCTCGTCTGGCACTATTTTCAGGTCTATCGCAACCGGTTCCCACCCAGGACAGCGTTTTGTTGTGTTAATTTCAAGGATCTACCACACAGCCACCGGTGCAATGTCCTGTCACCTTCCACGCTGGAATCTTTATCCGATGCCCTTGGTGCCGGTCGGACCATCCTGTTAAGCATTAACAAGACCTGGGTCAATAAGCAGGGGGAATTTTTTGTCGAGTCCCCAATAAATTTCCTTGGCGCCATTATTTGGTATCTCCGTCAATACAGCGATGGCCAGTATTGTACCCTACCTCATGTTATAGAACTCGCCCAGCTGCCATATAAAGAACTGTTCCCGATTCTTTCGACCAATACGGAGATATCAACACTGGTGACACCATTTGCAGAAGCTTTTGAAAATAAAAACTTTGAGCTCCTTGACAGCCAGGTATCTTCCGCCAGAATACCACTTGGCCGCCTCGCCTCACCGGAACTTTATTATGTTCTCACCGGCAACGACCTCACCTTGGACATAAACAACCCTTCGGCACCAACCATCCTCTGTCTGGCTGGATACCCCTCTCGTCAGGAAGCCATCGCTCCCGTACTCTCCTTGTTTATCGATCAGGTCAACAAACTCTGCAACCAGGCAAACAGGCTGCCCTGTGCGCTAATCTGTGATGAGTTTGCCACTGTCCGGGCCTACAGCATGGGCAATACCATCGCCACGGCCCGATCCAATGATATCGTTCCGATCATCGCTATCCAGGACTTGAGCCAGCTCCGGACTCAATACTCCCGGGATGAAGCCGATCTATTCCTAAATATAACGGGCAATCTGCTTTGTGGCCAGGTGGGAGGCGAGACAGCCCGCTGGGTCAGCGAACGGTTTCCGAAGATCCAGCAGCCACGGGAGTCTGTCTCAACGAACAGCAACGATACTTCCGTTAGTGTATCGCCACAGTGGGAGCCAACTATTACTACTGCGACGATAGCCGGCCTTTCATCCGGCGAGTTCGTCGGGATTACTGCCGATGAACCGGGACAGGAAATGGAGTTAAAGGCCTTCCACGCAAAGATTTTGCGGGCAAAAGCAGTAGCGCCGGAAATGCATTCGAGCTTACCGTTTGTGAAGGAAGTTACTGGAGAAATTATATCTTATAATTTCAACCAGGTGAAACGGGATATACATCAGATAGCAATGAATGTGATACGTAGTGATCCGGACTGAGCTATTTTGAGCGATCCGGTTCAGTGATAATTTCATCCTTATTGAGAACAAATTCCTGTTTAACTTGAATTGAGTACCAATATGGTAGTTATGAAAAAGATCTCTCTCGCCGACTTCATTGCCTGGTTTTTTATACTTCTGTTTCTGTATACCGGAATTATCAAACTTACTGAAATTCATGTTTTTAAGGAACAGTTGACGTCCTCGCCGCTGCTTGGATCCATCGCCGGTGTAATTGCGTGGGCTCTGCCCATTGGCGAGCTGCTCCTGGCAATAGCCCTTTTTATTCCAAAGTTGCGTCTGAAAGGACTCTATTTTACATTGATCCTTATGATACTCTTTACAGCTTATGTGATACTGGTTCTTTTTATAGATAATCAAATATCCTGCAGTTGTGGGGGGATAATTGAAGAACTATCACCCAAGCAACATGTTTTGTTTAATAGTGTCTGTATCATTCTAAGTTGGATGGGAATTCTTAGTCTCCGAAGACAGGCACCATCTGCCTGGTTTAAATGGATCACAAGTGCCTGCGCCAGTTGTCTCTTCCTGTTGATAGGCTGGACGCTATTCACTGCCTTTACCGCCCCGGTAACGGTAAAGACCGGTATGGAAGGCAGGCCCTTGCCAACATTTGACATGCAGCTATATGATAGCCTTACGCATCTCAATACGGCAGATATTCCGACCGGTCAACCCCTTATTGTAATAGGGTTCTCTCCCACCTGTACGCATTGTCAGGCGGAAACAGCGGATATCATTAAAAATATCGAGAAATTCAGGAATGCCCGCATCTGTTTTACAACAGGTTTTCCTTTGAAAGATATGCAGGTATATTATAGATACTATAAGCTAAAGCAATATCCAAATATAATCATGGGTCGGGATAGCACGAATGCTTTCTTAAACTTTTTTAAGGCAGATGCTGTACCTTATACTGCAGTATATGATTCCCAGAAAAGATTGAAACGGGTAATGAACGGGCAGGCTGCGGCGGCGAATTTGGCTAAGGTTATTGCGGATTAAATGTATTAGCTAATAATAGCTTACGATAACGCCCTTAGGTAAAGAAGGCTGGAACTTTTTCAGATTTTCCTTCAAAAGAGGCCCTTCCGAAGGATTAATTACATAAAATGAGACGCTGTCATGAACACCGGCATCCTTGTATGGAATATCCCAGGACGCGACTTTTTGCCAAAGTGTTACAAGCCCCCTGAATCGGCCTTCATAGCAAATAGCGACCTTCACATCTCTTGCTCTGGCCATACTATCTAAAAATCCGACGGTATAGGTCCGGTTCCGCCTACTTCTCGCTACTTCAATATTACCCAACCCCCAAAGATCCAATTTTGGCCCTTCGGATTGATAGGTTACAGCCCCAATGTCATTGATGGCGACTGCATCTCGATTATAATAACTACCTACGAACCGCCCCATCTGAAATTGTTGATCGTAAGTACAGATGGCACCCAATGAAACTTCGCTAAACGCATTAAAGCTCCTGGTTGCAAGAGGCATCAGTAATAGAATCCCTAAAAACCCAGCCACCCAACTTAATATTTTACTTCTTTCTTTCAGCAACTCATTTCCATACCTAATAACAAGTGTACTGCAAATAATCACAAAGCTACCAATAAGATAAGCCTCATAACGGGCAAAAAATGAATAGCTCATTGTAGCAATATGAAATATAGTACACACTGCTAACATTAGCAGCATATTACGATAGACCATATTTCCCCTGGTAGCCCTGAAAAATAATAAATAAGTCATCGGCACAAGAAGTAAAAGTCGTTGAGCTCCTATCGTATTATATTTTTGATCAGCAGAAAAGAATCTTGGGAAATATTCTTCTCTTATAAGGTACATAATATTTTCCAAGTTCGATGCTGGCACGGTCGCCTTTACTAAAACAGAATTAGGCAAGAAGTCGCTTCCTTTCAAAATGGAGTAAACTCCAAATATTAACACCGGAAGAAAACAGATAAATCCTATCTGCGCAGCAATAAACCATCGCTTATGAATAAGCAGTATAACACAAGCTGCCCCAAGAAGGAACATGCTTTCAAAACGGGCAGTCATCATCAGAATTCCATATACATACACCGGCCAAGGAATTGCTGCTCTTTTTTCGGGAGAAGCAAGCATCCTTTGCAAGGATTCCGTAAAAGAAGTGAGAAAAAGAAAAAAGAAAAGAAGGTGCAAAGTATGCTCCATCCCTACCATCACAATTACCGGCAATGGGATAAGGAAAATACTAAGGAGCATGACAATCAGTTGACCGCTGGGGTTAATATCCTGTTTGATCAACCATCTTTGCAACACGACAAGAAATAAAATAGCAGTTATAAGATTGACAATAAAAGGGACAATAGTAACAACCCCGGTAACTTTAAAGATAGCCGCTAAAAGCAGCGGAAATAAAATAGAAGAGGACACTGAAGCAAATCCTTGCGAGTTAATTCCCCACACCTTGTTAAGAAGAAGGTTTTTTGCTACGGCAAGGTGAATATATGAGTCATCTAGCGGATAGGCAAAGACACCATGAGTATGCTCCATGACGGCATCTACCGAAAATATCATGGGAAGTCCAAAGGCAGCTATGGATATGGCCAAAACATAATAATTCGCGGATTTCCCATTTAAAAGACCCATCGTAATAACATTTTTGAATGAAAAGGACTACCAAAGTATTTCCTTCTCCTGCAATGTTATTACAGTTATTGGCCGTAACGAATTTCCCGGATTGGGATTGTTCCATATTTTACATCCAGGCTGGCCTTTCCGTTATGATAGATGACATTTCCGAAGCCGGTATTTGTAGACAGAAAACTAATGAAATCACCCACTTTTGAATTGACATAAAGAGTTTGCTCGACAGCATCATATCGTACACCTGTAAGGCCTTCCAGTAGTGCATAGCTGGACATCGCCCGGGCATACCAATGACCACATTCATATTCGTCAAAGGGGTTACGAACCCTCCCATCATAACGGTTACGGCAGATCCGGACGATGTCCAGCCCTTCATTAACCCTGCCTTCAAAGATTAAATGAGAAGCCACTTGGTATTCGATACCAGTCCAGACCTCGTTGCTAAATACAAATGGTAGGGATAATTGTCCGCCCAGGGGCCATGTACATAGGATGACTCCTCCCTCGTTGCCTAAAGCATACCCGGGTCGTTGCGGATTACTATAACTAGTAAGGTCCTTTTTTAGATTGTACTTATAGACAGACAACAAGTGGCTTTTTACCTTGCTCCCATCCAATGGTTCGGCTAATCCACAGACTTTAGCCATCCAGTCTCCTATCACACCGTCAGCAAGGCAACCTTTTCCGTATTGATACTTTGGGCCTTCTTTTTTTAATAGTTCCACAGCTTCCGGAGAATAACCGCCATGAATAGAGTGGGATGATGCTGCTATAGGATCGGTAGCATTCAACCCAGTCCACTGGATCTTTTGCATAAAGTATTGGCCGTTAAACAGGTCCTGTTCCATAAACTTCTTTCCTTTAGCAAAAAGTTCCCTGTATGCCGATACATCTTCGCCTAGATATTCTCCCATTTTAATCATCGCTTCCAGTGCCCCAAGATAAAAGCTGGTTGTCATGCCTTCAGGCCCCCAGAATTCAATATCATAGGTATTGTGATGAGGCTCTTCCAATGCTCCCTTGTGGCGAGGATCCCAGGTCCGGATACAATAATCCAAGCTGGCTTTAACCCGGAGATATAGACTTCTCAACCAGGAGCTGTCTCCGCATATTCTCCAATCTCTATATACTTTCATAATTCCGCCAAGCTGGCCGTCAGAAGCAGCATAAAAGTCGTGCGCTTGTGGACGAATGGGCAGTGCGGATCTAAATTGCTGATGCCCAGCCTCGTTCTGATTTTCAAAAAACTCGCTATGTCTTAGACTCCGTTCCAGGGAAGGGAAAAGATGAGGAATTGCCTGTGCATAATTCCAGACATGAGTACAGCTACCGGGACAGCTACCTTCATCATCCTCGCAACCTTCCCATCCCCACAATCGTCCATCGTATTGGCGTAATACGGTGGGCGATTTCAGTATCGAGAGATTGGCAGCAACGGCTTCTGTTACTTCAGGCGGTAGAGTACTTTTGTAAAAAGCTTCGCGGAAGAACATCGAATTTTTCCGAAATTCTGAATAATGCTGCAACCAATAGGCACTTACTTCTCCAATGTTGGCAAATCGGCTGCTATACCAGGGTTTATGATAAATAGAAGGTAGATCAACGGAAGCATCCCTGACCGTGCTATCAGAAGGATCGGTAAATTGCTCTCCAAAACGGAGTTTTGTATCCGGCACATACCAAGTGATAAACAGTCTAATCGTTTTTTTCTCCCCTGACTTCAATGAAAACGGAACAAAAAAAGAGGCGCCGCTGGCATTGGGCTGGGGTTCTCCCGCCCGTACCTCAGCATTCTTGACATGATTCCAGGTCATCATCAAAGGATCATAATATCCGCCCCGGAACCAGCAGTAATCAACAACTGCAGCAGAATCATCTGTAAAAAAAGCCAGATCTCCCTTTTGGTCCCGCTCCTTTGCTGTATCCTGCGAAAGGATAAACCCCTTATTCATCGGTAAAACCTGTGAAAAATTTCGTCTAATAGCAGAATTGAAGGAGAAAACATATTCCTTAGCTTGTGTGTCGGTATTGCAAAAGGTATATTCAAGCGCGCCAACCGGCAGGCTCGAATTGTCCGCATCTGTCGGTATAAATGGACTCCATCCGGTAATTTTTACGCCCAAAGGCAATTGTTTATCCCTTAATTTAATCTCCGCAAATGGGAAACGGTTCAGGAATTCCGCCTCACGAAATCGGGCAAGGCCCCATGTCGTACCGTAATCCCCGTGGCCACCAGTATGTATACTAAATTTCTTCCAGCCGGGAATTGGGCCTTCTAAAACCCTGGCACTACCAGGATCTCCCTTCACTGCAATAGCCGCAAATAATTTCGGGGTAATAAATACCTCCGGGTTATTACGGATCGAAAGATGCGAAATTGTACCTGTGCCTTCAAGACAGAACATTCCTGCACCAATACCGCCTATGGGGAAGGCCACCTGATCCAGAAATTCACCCTTATAAACCCCGTTATATAGATGTTGAGCTTGTAAACTGGAATAAAATAGTACCAACGAAAATACCATCCACGTATATAATAACTTTTGCATAAAATAAAGTCAAAAAAATAGTCCTAATCTAATCTACGGAAACCTCAATAAACAACTACCCGCGCAAACGCATGATTTTTGAATTAACCATTATTTTTTTCAGCCAAAATGGGGGCTCCCGCACCAATCCTGCATACTCGTCCCTTAGTAAACTCATTCCTGCTTTTAGTAGCCCTCATATATTTGTCTAACACCCTTTTCGGTTCGTAAATTGCTAGTCCTGTCTTAAAATATCCTGGTCTGAGGCCAAAGATTAGCTGCGCAAAACCTTATCACCATGCCGCGCAAAAAGAAAGTCTTGGGCTATGAATGCCCCATCGAAAAAACGAAACTTTATGATGTCCCCGCTTTAGAACTCGCGAAAAGTATCATAGAAAAGGATCCAGTTAAACATATACACATTGCCAATCTTGCAGACAAGGCCGGAATCAATGAGTTTAAGTTGAAGTTAGGCTTCCGCGAATTATTTCAAACCAGCCCATATCAATACAGGCTACATCTCTGTCTCGAGAAAGCGAAACAGCTTCTTGAAGAGACCGACGACACCATAGGGCAGATAAGCTCAAAAGTAGGGTTTGATACTTACAATGGTTTTAGTACTGCCTTTAAAAAGCATTTCCAGATCGCTCCTACAGAATATCGCAATCGCCAAACAGCTTAATCCACTATAACTCCAAACAGATGAGCACAGATCAATTAACTATCCCTGCGGGAATCACAGCCGATGAATGGATGTTCGACGTCATCCGGCCTTTCATAAAGGGAAGAACACTTGAAATAGGAAGCGGGAATGACGTAATTATATCCTCCTTTTTAAAAAACAATCTGCCGATTCATCTAAGCGACACAGATTGGGAAGGCTGTGAAGTTTTGATCCAAAAATACGAAGGTAATTCGTTGGTGCGATCAATTCATAAAGTTGACCTTCATCGAAGCGACTTTTTCAGCGCTTACTCAGACAGGATCGGCATTTTTGAGACCGTTTTTAAATTAAACAGTTCAAAACAGATTCCCATAGATGAAAGAGCTATTGCTAATGCAAACCTGCTGCTAAAGCAGGGGGGCCATCTTATTGTATTACTACCCGCTTACACAGCGGTATACACTGGAATGGAAGAAGATCCAAAAGCAATAAAGAGACACAATCGACAATTTGTTCGATCTTTGCTTGGCCAAAGTTTTGAAGTTCAGCAAACCCAATATTGCAACCTTCCAGGTACTGGCCTATCCGTTATCGTAATAGCAAGCAAGCGCTAGTATCTAACGTTGCAGGCTAACTGGTCCAATCCTTTTTTAATATATTTTCGTCCTTTTCCATAATAGTAACTAGAGTAATTTAGATACAGCATTCAACGTCTCTACACAACCATTGATTAAACCTTATTTTATGCGTGAGAGCACTCTTCTTGCAAATGGGGGTATTACGCCTGTCCGAAACACTCCCCGCCATGTTAAAAATCAGCCCGTTCACATCAGTGTTAGAAAATTGTCTATCATCATCCCCTGCTACAACGAAGCGGCGACCATTGCCGTAATTTTAGATAAAGTAATGGAAATCACTTTGACTCATGATATTGAAAAAGAGATCATCGTTATCAATGATTGTTCAAAGGATGATACGGATTTGATGATTCAGGAATACATAATAGATAATCCCGAAGCCTCCATCAAATATATCAGACATACCGTCAATCAAGGAAAGGGAGCTGCAGTTCACTCTGGTCTCCAAGAAGCCTCAGGCGACTATGTACTTATTCAGGACGCCGACCTTGAATACGATCCCAAAGAATATAACCTCTTGCTTGAGCCCATTCTAACAGGTCACGCGGATGTCGTCTACGGGTCTCGCTTCATGGGTGGTCAGCCCCACCGAATCCTCTTCTTTTGGCATACGCTGGGTAATAAATTGTTGACTTTTACCAGCAACTTATTTACAAACATGAACCTGACAGATGCCCACACTTGCTATAAATTGATTCGGACTTCAACTCTAAAAGATATTCCATTATTAGAAAAAAGATTTGCTTTTGATGCCGAGTTAAATGCAAAGATTGCCCGTATTCCCAAGCTCCGAATCTATGAAGTCGGTATCTCCTACTATGGCAGGACCTTCTCAGAAGGAAAAAAAATTCGTCTACGTGATGCAGTGCGAAGTGTCTGGTGCCTGGCTAAATACACGGTATATCGCTCAAAACAAAATTAATATAAATGAAGACCAGCACCTTTTTGGAATTCATCTGGAAAGACCAACAAAACAGGAAAGTTCTATTCCGGGCATTATGTTTATCAATTATCTCATTCATTCTCTTTAAACTCCTTTACCCATATCCAGATTTCTTTTCCGATTCCTATAGTTATATATCCGCTGCTTCCACAAATATGGATATAAGTATATGGCCAATCGGCTATTCAAAGTTTCTCGCTCTCTTTCATGCTTTGACCTACTCCGATATCGCCTTTGTCGCTTTCCAATACTTTTCTCTGCAGTTGGCCGCCATTTACTTTTATTTTACGATACTATATTTCTATAATACAAGCAGTATTACGCAGAAAGCCTTGTTTATATTTATATTTATCAATCCACTATCGCTTTACTTATGCAATACCATAAACAGCGACGCCTTGTTTGCGGCATTGAGTATATTATGGTTTACACAATTGATTTGGATACTTCACAAGCCCCTATTGTATCAAATATTCATCCAGGGTATTTTATTATTTCTGTGTTTTACCGTCCGCAATAACGCTTACTATTATCCATTGATTGCCATTTTAGCCTTCTTTTTGTCACGCCATACCTGGAAGGCCAAGGCCCTCGGAATTATTCTTCCATTTTTCTTGATAGTTCCATTTGTAATTCACACTCGCACCGAAGCATTCAAATTAACAGGCACACGACAATTCTCCTTGTTTACCGGGTGGCAACTTGCTAATAACGCCCTATATATATATGATCAAATTGAGGTAGATAGTTCGGCCCTACCTACGGCGGAAGCCAGGGAATTAAACAGGCTGTCTCTTGGTTTCGTTGCATATTACAATTCACCAGATTATAGGCCGTTCCTAGAATCATTTGTCGGAAATTTCTTTATCAAACAGTCCGATGCCCCTTTAAAACAGTATTATTTCCACCACTTTCAATCGGCGAAAACTGAACAACAAGTTGTGGCCAATTGGGGGGAAGCTTCAGCTGCATTTGAACCATTTGGCAAATATATCATTTCGCATCACCCCATTGCTTATGTAAGATATTTTATGTTACCGAATACTTTGCATTATTTCCTGCCTCCACTCTCTCATATTGAAGTATATAACTATGGAGAAAACAATATCGATCCTAAGGCGCAAGTCTGGTTCCATTATCCTAAACCCGAAGTGCATTGTTTCTCTCACAACCTCCAAGGGCTCTTGATAATTTATGAGGCGCTCTTTCTCCTCTTCAACCTTTATTATCTTCTACAATTCATAAAACACTTAAGGAGAGATAAAATAATCGCTTCGTTTATAAACATATACTCAAGTCACTGGTTGACGGCAGGCTTCATTCTCTTAAATTTTGGTTTCAGTGTCTTTGCCACACTCAACATCCTTAGATATCAGATCGTTCCAATGTTGTTGTTATTAGCTTTTGGGCTTTTAGCCAGTGATTATTTGGAAGAAACAGAAAAAAAACGAAAACCAAGATCACAAATTAATGTATCAAAAGATTTCCTAACATCCGCTGAGAATCATGCGCAATAGATAGCTATGAAAACGACTAAGCCGTAAGAATATAAAAAATGACGGCGTCTAGATCCAATAATTATTATTTCATCATATATGCAAATAAGCCGTTCAAATATCATTACCGACAGCACAGAAATTGAGCATCCTCTAGTTAAAAAAACAAAAGATTGCAAAGAAATTCTTGAAGAATATGGTCTCTCTTACAGGGAAGAAGGATTCTACTTAGAAGTAGGAGAGCCTATCTCGAAAGGGTGGGTCTTGCATGTAAGTGCAATCAGAATTCAATTTACACCTATGCTTAAGGCCGTGCTACCGGTCTTGATAGATTCTAAAGTCGCATTCAAAATACCAAAAGATAAGGATACAGCCAAAAACCTCTTAGATGGAACCTTGGGATACATACAATTGGGTAAACTAATCTGCATCTATCCAGAAAATGACGCGATTGCATTCGCACTAGCTAAGGATCTAATCAAAATCACCCACGAATTCCGGTCCCCATCGATACCTACCGACAAATTGCTGGGAGCTACCGTATATACGATATATGAAGACCGGGAATCCCTTAACTATACAATCCCTTTCAAGCTGCCAAAATCAATCATCTGGCCATTCGACAAGATTACTTCTCTAATTGAGCCCGGCAAAAAGTCCCTTTTGAACTACAGATACAGGCCATTATCAATTATAAAATCAGATGTAAAAGGAAGAGTCATTCAAGGGAATTATTTTAAAAGCCTTTTTAATATCAAACTTTGCATTATTAAGGAGGGAATTAAGAACATGTGGGCGGATGAGTTGGGAAGGGATATTGTCGATAGAATTAACTGGCAGTATGACCTATACAAAGAATTGGGGAACCGCATTCCAACACCCCAAATATTCGATCTCTTCCAGGAGAACAACAATACCTATTTGGCAATGGAATTCATAAAAGGCAACTCACTTCATTACAAAATAGACTCTCTTTATAAACGAGACAGTGCTCATCAACTTTCAATAAATTACAAACTATCAATTGTAGAGATTTTTATAAAAATATTATCTGTTATAGAAGTGCTGCATGATAATGGATACGTTCACAGGGACATAACACCCGAAAATTTTATAATCACCAAAAAAAACGAAGTATTTCTAATTGACATGGAATTGACTTACTGTATTCCCCGTCAATATCCAAACCCAGTGTTCAAATTGGGCACAAACGGTTACATGTCTTCTGAACAACAAAATAGTGAAATACCAACCGTTAAAGAGGACATTTATGCACTGGGTTGCCTGTTGTTCTTCTGTTTTACAGGATTGCCGCCAGTAAAATTGGACACGGAAAATAGTGAATATCTCCTTTCGAATCTAGAGTTTTTAACAGGAAATAAGAGCTTAAGTTTATTGATAAAAGATTGCATATCCAAAATTCCCGATGACAGGCCATCTACAGCGATCATTAGACAGAAAATTGAAAAATACAAAAAAGAAATCCAATATGCTAAAGATAGAACAAACCATTCACTGGATACCAAAATTAACAATTCAAAAACAACAGAAATTATTAACAAGGCATTATCAGGTTTAAACAGCTCTCGAATACTGACAAAAGGTAAAGTCTGGGAATCTCAAAATTCCACCAACGATGTAGTTGGAACACGCTCAACGGATCGTGCACCTAGTATTGGATTTTATTCAGGAATGACAGGCATATTATACACTGTCGCCGTGGCCAAGAAATTAGGCTATATGATTGATAACTGTTTACCTGCTTATAATGCAAGTTGGAATTATATTCAAACAATCTATCCTGACCCCACTGCCACTATTCCACCGGGCCTTTACGATGGATTAGCCGGTATCGCCTTGGCATTAAATGAAGGATTGAAAAGCAATCTCTTGACAGAAAGTTTTGGTAAAAAACATTTACAATCGTTATTTATACCTGTTTCATCTGAAATTGATCTTGCTAGAGGAATTGCAGGCCAGGGAATATCACTAATAGGCTGTATGTCTAATTTGTCCCCAGAATTCTGTCAACCAGTATTTAGACAATATTTAGACACCTTACTTTATGCACAACGAAAAGATGGTTCGTGGCATATTTATAGAAACTCAGGCAAAGGAAAAGACAATATGATAGGTCTTGCACATGGAACAGCAGGTATCCTACTGTTTCTTCTGAGATATTATCAGAATTTTCGGGAAATCAGTCTAGCAGCGCCAATAGAGAAAGGGATGCGTTGGCTTACCGAAAATTTGCAGAACAAAATAGGTAGATATTATTGGACAACAAGTACTAAAAGCAAAACAGATAACTCTTTCGACTCAAGCCTCGGCACTCCAGGAGTGGCTCTACTTTTTATCAAAGCCTATGAAATTTTATATAATCGTGAATACAAAGCAATTGCTGAAAAGGTATTAAACTCCATGCCTATCCAACCGATTAATTCGGATTATACACAGGCTTATGGGTTATCTGGACTAGGGGAACTATACTTGGAAGCCTACCATGTTTTCCAAAAGGAGGACTGGCATGAACGTTCCAGTTGGATTGCAAATCTATTTATGCATACTTTTTTGGAAGACAAAGAAGGAAGAGGTCACTGGTCAGTAAATATATATCCCGATCTGGAAGGCGATTTAATGACCGGTGTATCCGGAATAATTCATTTTTTAATGCGATATCAGATGCAGGACAAATTAGGTTATATCTATTAAAGATAAATGATGTTTTGAGAACAATCAGCTCGAACTGCAGATAGAGCGATTAACAGGGTAAACCGAAAACCTGAAAAAGAGTAGGTATTAATTATTTAACCAAAGTTTTTATCACTTTTTGATCTAAAAAAGTGAACAAAAAAATGAAAAAGTCACAAATTTTTCTCGGTGTGAGTGCATTTTTACTGGCAATCTCCGGCGCATTGGCCACTAAAGCTAGTCATAGAACTGATACACACCTTGCCGGGTTTACGATTAGTGGGGCATGCCAAAGATTTGGCAGTGTAGCTTTGAACTATACAACACTTCGGCACAACAATGCTAAAAAAGCTCATACATCAGCGGGTTTAAGCGCCAAGACGCTCTACACTGTAGGGGGCTCGGTAGGGAACACTTCATGCGGAGTTGTTTTGTATACAAATCCACAGAATTAGAATTAGCTATTATAAGGACCAGGTAAGCTCCTGGTCCTTTATACTATACTTCCAGTAACACTGTCTATTGCAATTTCAATAAGTTTATGCTTGAATAACTCGACAATTAATCTCTTTTAAATGGCAAGCAAATGAAAAAGTCACAAATCTTCCTCGGGGTAAGTACATTTTTACTGGCAATCTCCGGGACATTGGCCATTAAAGCTAGCCATAAAACCGATACGAAGGCATTTTTATTGGCAGTTTTAGAAGCGTTGGCCACTAAAGGTAGTCATAAAGCTATTTATCATCTTGCTGGATTTACGGTTGGTGGGGTATGCCAAAGACTTGGCAGCGTAGCATTATTCTATACAACAATCCGGCACAATAACGCTAATATGAAATAGTCAAGATTTGATCTGACAATTGGGATTAACTTTAAGTAACCACACTTATTAATCAACCCCAAAAGTCAGATCATGAAATCAGAATCTAAGTTAAGTAGGATGATTTAAAAAACACGCGGGCGGATAAAAATAGAGTCCGCATGGCTAATACGCTTCATACCTTCGGCTAAAAAAGTTATAAATAAGCCGCATTATGAGGTAAAGTTAATGCCTCAATTAGGAAAAGCCTGCGGGCTTGATCTGCACAAAGATAAAATAGTAGGTTTTATTTCCGACAAAGATGGCACAATCCACCCCGGCAGCGTAACAAATATATCCTAACCCTAAAAAACTAAAATCTCTTATTGTCCGATCAAATACTGTCTATTACAGCTAATAAGGCTCATACATCATCAGGCCTAATCGCCCATACGCTATATACTGTTCAATCAATTATTGATTTCACATTTTGCGGAGTAGTGTTATATACAAATCCACAGAACTAAATTAATAAAGAATAGCATTTTATCGCTAAAAAGCAGATAGCATCTTTATACAATTTTCTAGGAATGGTGTATGAAGTGTATGGCTCACTCTCTTGTTACTACTTTCTACAAAGACCCCAGTCACCAATTCTATGGTATACGGCTTGATTTATCTAGCTCATATCCAGTTTCAATTCCTTTCCTGGACGCCGGTATTCCTTCTGTCATCCATTTTGGGGGAAGAACTCCTCTTAAATAATGATCAAAAAACTGTGTAACACGGATAGTATAATCTAAGGAATTTTTTAAATGATCAATAGTATGATGTTCCTCATCATACTGTAGCAACCACACGCGCTTTCCGAGGCGTCGTAACGCCATATAAAGTTCTACCCCCTGTCTCCACGACACAGATCCATCCCGCTTATTATGAATCATGAGCAAGGGGGTTGTAACATGATCTGCAAATAATACAGCTGATTCCTCCAAGTAAAAACTCGGTTTTTGCCAGAGTGTAGATCCTAATCTTACCTGCCCTGCTTCCTTTATATACATATCTTCCATATACTCCAACTCATCAAACGGGTTACGTAGCAAATCAAGATAAGAACTGACTTCATCTGACACTCCCGCCATTTCGGATGCAGCTGCAAACAAGTGAGTATGAGTAACTAAATAATTCGTTTCCTGTCCACCTAAACTATGCCCCTGGATTCCCATATGCTTTTTATCAACATACGGCAGCTTCGCTACATATTGTGCTGCAGCTATCACGGAATTATAAGCCCACTGTCCAATCGTTTTCCCTGAAAGACTAGCTGGTTGAATAGAAATATCTGGAGTGACAACAAGATAACCTCTGCTTACAAACCACGCAACATCAATATTGGAACGCATAAATGTCGGTTTAGGAAATTCATACAATCGTTGAGCAAGCTGTTCATAGTAATTAAAAAGAACCGGATATTTTTTTGATAGATCGAAATTCTCAGGCTTGTACAACACTGCCTGGCCAAGTGTTCCATCCAACTGTTTGTAACGAAGAAGTTCAGCGCTCAGCCAGTTAAAATTCGATTGTGGGGCAAATTGAGTGATTGGTTTGTATCGTTCAAAATCATTTGTCAAGTAATAGTTAGGTGCTTCCTTGTCAGATTGTCGCTTAACTATCCAACAACGCGCAGAACTGGCTTTTAGAGGCTGCATCCCATTGTCAAATGCATAACTGTGAGGCTTTTGAGAGCTTACCCGATAAAAAGTATAAGGGCCCATATACAATACTTGTGGAGAACTTTTTGCTCCTAACACTTGTTGCAGGAATCCGTTGTATTTGTTGTCAACATTAAATCCAGTCAACAATAAAGTATCCCCGGTGGAGAAGATAGATTCTTTTCGGCGCAAATCACGATATTCTACCAATCGTAATTTCACATTGTGTGAAAGTCCATACCCTCTCGTTACATTAATTGCATGCCTTTGCCCAGAGAGTTCCACCTGCCAGAGATCAAAATTATCATACAATAGTACCCATCTATCCCCACTAATCCAGCCTGCGATCTGCGCTGCCTCCCAGAGTGGTAATTCATGGGGGTGATCAGTGCTCACATTAGTAGGTAGCCTGTCAGTGATGTTATGTAGCCTGTCAAATTGCAAATCATAACTAAAATAATTTCCCATTGTTGCATCATAATACACTACCCAACGTCCATCGGGCGAAAAAGAAATATTTTCCATTGAACTAACCTTAAAGGGAAAGGACTTACTTGAATCCCTAAGAGATCTTAATGAATATAGATGAGGGGTGAGGAAGTGGTGGCTTGAGTCTGCCCACCATGTGGAATCCTCACGCAAAAGAACTACGACGTCACCAGTGACTTCCGAGGAAGTTATCAAATTAACGTCTTTTTGCTCTAATTGCTGAAAACCATCTCCATCAACAGCCACAACAGCCCTAAATCTACTCCCCACAGGCTCCTTCATTTGTGCTGGCTGTATGATACGGTCCCGGTAAGTCCAGACATCTACTTGTACAGCATTGGGATTTACTATTGGAGGATTACTGTTTTTGGAGAGCTGCAGTGAGAAAAAAAGCCAGTGATCATTTCGACTAAACTCCAAAGGTCCTACAATCCGAAAACTGCTATCAATCCTTGGATCTCCATCCCGGATTTTTAGCTCAGCTTTGGGTATACTCACCCGGTGTCGCCAGATCGAATGAACTGAGTGATTTTCTGTTCCACTGGCAACAATAAAGGCCAACTCCGTTTCATCCTCACTAAATATAAAATCCATTGCTCGATCCCCTGGGTATCCGGTCCATATTGTTGTCGTTTTCTTGTCCTTGAGCTGAAGCAACTGTAAAGAGGCAATAGTGCTAGTGTCTCTTCCTGCACCCCTTTCCAATAACAGCGCTGTACCAGTTTTGTTAACTAGATATTGAGTTACTTGTCCTAACCTTTGTTCTTTACTATCCAAAAGATTGATAAGAACCAATTCTCCCTGCGGTCCTTTCTCCTGATAAAGCAGCCATTCGCCTTGACTGGCCAGCGGCCGGTTATAGAATTGGACGGGTACAATACGGTCAGGCTTATTCTGTCCTAGTTCCAGAAAATGCAGACTGTCCCCAAGTTGAAAAATTGCCATTCGATCGTCACCTGAAAAATAACAACTCGCTGCAGGACGATACTCTTTTCGCCAGACACCGCTAGTATCGGTGATTATTAAATTTGAATTTTCTAATACAGGCTGATCTACAAGATAAGACACATATCTACCGTGGGGACTAATCGAGCAGGAAGAAAGAGAACGCCATTCCTTAAGTGCTAATGTATCAAGGGGCGGCTTATTGCTGAGTTTTGACTGTGCTTCAAGTTTAGTTTCCCCAAAAAATAAAAGCAATAAAAAAGCAATAAAACTGGTCTTCCGAACCGAAGTTGATTGTCGCATTAATAAATGATTCATCCAATAAATTAATCAAAAAGGTATACTTGGGTCCACAACATAAAGGAATCATACAAAAATAAATGTATCCCTTTATATCAAAGAAAAAATACTGCAGTTTCAAATCATGAACAAGCAAAAAGGGGAATTTCAGGCGATCATATACCCCTTTGTCAATCAATTTACTTTTAAGAGGTAAGCCCAATTATAGCTCTTCCTAATTCTTCAAAAGTCTTATTAAAGTTATCCCTCGATTCTTTCATGTTTTCCAAAACTTTGCCCCCTTGCTCTATTTGCCCATCAGACAAATTATAAATAGGAGTGTTATATTTCTGACTTTGGGCAATTAGGCTGTTAAAATCTGCGATATTAGTAATATTATACGGCTCCTGGGGTGTGCTAACATCATGAAACTTCCTATCTGCGATTATCATGCCATTTCTCTGCAATACTGGCACTAAACTTCTTATTACATTTGCATTTATCTTATCAATCCATGCCTGAAATGATTTAGCTGCATTTCCATTCCTTGGCCGATATCTTTGTTGTATCGTTCCTATAAATTTCGGTGTTGTAGGCGGGTATTTATAAAGTGCATCCTGGAAAGCAGAATGTGTTTTCAAATTAGAATAAGTGGCATGCCAACTAGGCAAGACCGCCGTCAAAGAGCTTATAGCCATGTTGCAAAAATAATCGGGACTACATGGAATTATAAAATAGTCACTTAACATCAAAAGGTTGGCATTAGTCGCGCTCACACTTGGGCTCATATCTATTAAAACGTAGTCAAAATCATATTCCTTTGCAGTGATCTCAATTAGATGGTTAATTGCACCTGGAATGTTTTGAACTAATTTTAGACTTCCTGTCAACTCTTGTGCTATGCTTATTGATACATCAAAGTCAGATACATTAATATGCCCCGGCAATAAATATAATCCAGTTCTATTGGGGAATTCGTAACAATTTGCTGGTGATAAAGGATTAGGTGCCCCACTAAATACAGGATCTAAAGCTTGCTTTAAATTTGTAACTCCACTGTTTGCATAAAATTCTTCAAAATTGGCATCTTGAGTCAAACTAAGGCAAAGGCCGGTCAAGTTGCATTGAGGATCAGTATCAATGATTAAAACTTTTTTACCAAGTTCGGCAAGTTTCCATCCTAAATTAAAAGTAGTGGTAGTTTTGCTAACACCTCCTTTATGATTAAAAAGCGCAAGTTTCTTCATGTTCTATTGTTTCTATGAAATGCTTATTTTCGAAATATAGCCCGTTCAGTGTGTACAGTACACTCTGGCCTTCAATCCTTTCCCTTCAAGACCGGCAGATAAAAGCTATTGGATGTAGCGACAAGTCCAACAAGCAAGAACTAATAGTCGTTGCCCGAGACAATCAATACCCAAGATTTTGAATAAGATTGGAATTATTCAAAATATCTGCGGGAAGAAGTGGGTATAACTGCTTGTTTGCATTCCAAACCCCGCCTTTCGCTAAGCAGACGCCTGTAGGACCATCCATTACGGCATCTATAGTTTTAGTTCTTTTCAAGTCTATCCAACGGTCACCTTCCGTAAATAATTCGACCTGTCTTTCATGTGCGATGGCAGCTAATAAGGAAGCTTTATCGGCCATTCCCGAATAATTAGCCAATCCTGCCCGATTACGGATGCTATTAAGATCTGCCACAGCTCCAGCCAAATTCCCTTGTTGAGCCCTGGATTCCGCTCGAATAAGATATTGTTCCGACAATCTTAATAACATGGTATATTCTTTAACTGTAGTAGCCTTATTGCCGTCTTCGTATTTATAGGGGAAATACCATACATTTCCGCTGCTGCTATAACTATTGATCCAAGCTGTTTTACGTGCATCTCCAGTTTCAAAAGAGCTAAATAATTGTGGGCTGATCGTGGTACTACGGGAAATACCTGAACTAGGCGGCGCATTTAATATAAAATTGCTGCCATCACCCGTCCAAAATGAATTAGCATCATCTGCTAACTGCCAGATCGCCTCGCTACTATTCTTGAGAAATACCTTGGTAAGATCGACAGGCAATTGATAAAGCGGGTTATTAATGACTGTACTAGCCTGTAATTCCGCGCTATCATAACTCTCCGTATACAAATACACCCGCGCCAGCAGAGCCGTAGCTGCCCAGTTCGTGGGACGTATATGGTCGGTTGTGGTGGCCGTATCAGTGGCATCAACATAATGGCTGCTCAGCAAACTTTGCGCCATTCTCAGATCATTGATAATTTGTTGGTATACCTGCGCCTTAGGAGTCCTAGCAAGAACTGCATTAGTTTTATAGTCCGTACTTGTAACCAGGGGTACATCTCCATAAAGATTCACCAGGTAAAAATAAAAATAAGCTCGAAGAAATATCGATTCACCAGTTAATTGTTGTTTCACTGTTGCACTCACGCCGCTTGAATTTTTCAAGTTCTCCGTTACGGCGTTTGCCTGATAAATATAATTATACAGTGGGGTCCATATATTAATGGAAGAAGCGTCTGTAGACGCATTTAACGCATTTCGATAAAGATCCAGAGATGTCTGACTAGTAGAATAACTGGTCAGTTCGTCGGAAGAAATGGCTGTGATACGATGTATATTCCAGATCAAATTGTTAGTAATCATCTGAGAATAAATACTCAAAGCCGCTGATGTAGCCGTATTATCATTGCTAAACACAGTATTGGTAACCAATTGTGTAACTGGTGCCCCAACCTGAACTTCTTTTCTACACCCTGCTATCCCAATTATAAATAAACACCCGCCAAGAACGTATATAAAGCGATTTGTTTTCATTGTTAATTCATTTAATAACCTACCGTTCAAAATTATTATAAGCCAACTTGTATACCGCCAGTAATCATTCGAAGTGGCGGCAAAGCCCATCCCTGGGTTTCAGGATCAAGCCCGAGGTAATTAGTAACAGTAAATAGATTTTGGGCTTGAAGGTATAATCGGGTATTTTGTAGATGCATTTTTCGTTGCCACCCTTCAGGTAGGCTATAGAATAGGGAAATATTTTTCAAACGAATAAAAGAAGCATCAGAAATGCTGGCATCACTAGCTACGTAATTACTGTATGCATTCGCAACGTCAACGTTTGACTGAGTATACTTTTCAATACTGGCATTATCTCCCGGTTTTTGCCAGGCGCCAAGTACGGCCACGGGTAGATTTTGTCCAAATAGTCCTGGGATCTGAAAATTGAGTAAATAATTGGGAGCAGTTTGTTTTACGAACTGCACTAAAAAATCCAATCGCCATCCCTTATAAGAAAAGCTGTTCTGAATACCACCATAATAATTTCTCGCTACTTGTTTAAGAGGCTGAAAATCTTTCGAATCTAATATTCCATCATGGTTTACATCTTCAAAGGTATAGATCCCTGTTTGCTTATCAAGCCCTGTGTAATGATAAAGAGGTTGTATAAATAACGGTTTGCCTATAGCATATCTCAATTTATAGTTCGGATTGTTAGCTAGTCCCGGAAAGGAAACTAACTTGTTCCGGGGAATACTTAGGTTTATAGAAGTATTCCAAGTAAAATTTTTGGTTTGAAAATTAATAGTATTTAAGACTATCTCAGTTCCAGTGTTTTGTACTACAGCTGGCAGGTTAGCCTGCACGCTGCTAAAACCGGCTGTATAGGGTAAAGGTTGGCCTACCAGTTGATTACCTGTCCGATTATGGTAATAGCTCGCCGTCAGTAAAATACGATCTTTTAGAAATCCCAGTTCAAGCCCACCTTCCAGTTTTTTCACCAGTTCCCAACCAAAATATGGGTTGGCAAGAATGGTGGGATATAAGGTACTTACGCCCTGATAGGAAGTTCCAGGATAAGTGGTATAGGTACTTAAAAATTGGTAATCACCAATCTGATCATTACCGGTCGTACCATAGCTTGCCCTTAGTTTACCGAAACTTAGAAAAGGTAAATTATGTTCTATAAATTTTTCTTTAGAGAAGATCCAGCCTGCTCCTACCGCCCCAAAATCACCAAATTGTCTGTCTGCACCAAACCGACTGCTTCCGTCGCGGCGTGCAGTAATATTAACCAGATATTTATCTTCCCAATTATAATTGATCCGACCAAAAAATGCGACATAATGGTATTCACTTACCTGTGCAGATCCACTGGCTGAAAGAAAAGTTGCCGCAGTGACAGTCGGGATCAACGCATCACTCGCAAAACCGCTTGCTGTTTGTGCTATTGAATTCTGATTATTTTGCTGATGTGTCGTTCCAACTAATACATTCAGATTTCCATGACTGATCTTTCGAGAATAATCCAACTGTGGCTCAACGATCCATGTATTAAGATTACTAGTGGCAACCTGATTTCGCCTGTTGTTTGGATTGGGGGGGCCATATACAGATGCTGCAAGTTGTTGATTCGTTTGATTCATTTGGGCCTTTGTATATCCAAAACTGGATTTCAATTGCAATCCACGAAAAATCTCATAACTAAGATTCAAACTCCCAGTCAGCGTGTTTGTTTTCGCCCTTGCATTTCTGAATGTTGCGGCCAATGGATTGGTGAATTTTCCATTTTCCCAATTGAGATTTCCATTTGCATCATAAAGAGGGGGAGCGTCAGGAGCAAGGTTCAAATTCCCGGTAAAATCAACCTGAGGGATAATATTGTCATCATTAACATATCCGGCGGACGCTGATGTATGAAATTTTTGATTGGCCGAAGCATGGTTAATATTCAAGTAGACAGAGGCTTTCGCATCAGAATAGTTTCCTGGAAATACGGTTGTCTGCCGGTTATACCCGCTACCAAGAAGAAATTGGGTATTTGCAGTCCCACCCGAAAGGGAAACCTGGGCATTAGTAAATTTTGCAGTCCCACCAAAAAGCACGTTTTGCCAGTCGGTATACCGAGTACTATCCCATGTGCCATTAATATCATAATCAGTTGGCCCAGGATTCTCGCCGTCATTTATAAAAGCCTGATGCCTGACTTGCAGATACTGTTGCGTATTCAGTAAATGCATTTTCCTTGCTGCAGTACCGTCTCCGGAATAGACATTCACCAGAAATTTTGTATCCCCTGCCTTCCCTTTTTTGGTCGTAATAAGGATCACGCCATTGGCTCCCCTAGATCCGTATATCGCAGTAGCATCTGCGTCCTTTAACACTTCAATACTTTCGATATCAGCAGGATTTATATTATTAAAAGGACTAAGGCCACCTTGTGCTTGCCCCGTGTTTAAGGCCGCGTTTGTACTAGGCTTTCCAACAGATCCTCCCCCGATGCTGCTGTTGGTCAGGCTTGCAGAACTATATGGCACCCCGTCGACAATATACAATGGGTCATTTCCATTGGTGATACTGTTCTGTCCCCGCAGCCGCACAGTCATATTAGCCCCAGGTATCCCCGAAGACTGCTGTATGTATAGTCCCGGGACCCTCCCCTCTAACGCCATGATCGGATCACTCACCGGCTGCTTCTGTATATCCTCTCCTTTTATCTTTGTCACATTTCCCGTATTCAACCTGTTCGTAGTATTATAATAACCTTTGACTATCGTCTCATCTAACTGGCTATGAAATTGCTTGAGATCCGCTACCACCCTTCCTTCATGATTCTCCACGATGACGGATGTCGTGCGTGTCTCATATCCAACAAAAGAAATCTCCACCTCATACTCCCCATCAGGAACATCATGTAGTACAAACTCCCCATTATCATCCGTCATCCCGGATTTTTTCAGTTTCCTGATCACCACCGAAGCGCCCACCAACGGTGTCCCGTTCTCCGACTTCACCACCCCCGTCACCGAAGGCGGTCCACCCTTCCCCGGTCCACCAGGTGCCAAAGCCGCCGACTTCTCCCCCCGTTTTACAAAAATGGTCCGGTCATGAATAGTAAATTCCAACGACTGCCCCTTCAGTGAAGTCTGGAGTATATCCTCCACAGTCGCATCTTTCACTTCCACCGTCACCGGGCGGGTGCCCTTCAAAATCGCAGCATCGTAAAAAAAGACATACGTTGTCTTTTTCTCGATCTCAGAAAACAATTTTTCCAGTGAGCCGTTCTTTATAGAAATGCTCAACTTTTGCGCATTCGTCGTTTTTGCGCTCACCTGCAAGCAGGTTATCAATATAAATACAGCAGCGAGTTTCACTCCGAGTACCAGGGTTTTTGTTGTGTTCGAGTGGAATTTTTGCATCGCTTGGGCCAGTGATGACATGAGCGTTCCAGACGCTCTCTGCATGGCAGAAGCATTGTAAAAAATTTTCATACCTTTGATTTGTTGGGTTAAAATCTGTAAAAGCAATGTAAAGGGCTGGAGCAGAATTTGCCGGACAAGTATAAGGGAGACGGTTGCACCCGTCTTTCTTTCTTTTGGGCAATCTTACCTGCCCAATCAGTCATCAAAGACCTGGAATGGTTGTGGGATGAGTTTTTGCATACTAATCAGTTTGGTGTACATCGATTGTTATAGCCTGGTTACAGTTCCGGTTCGGCAGTACCGGCTCACGGTACATAGATAGTTAGTTGGTTTAATGGAAACACCTGTTTTTTCATAAAGCAGTACGCAATCTATATTGTTTTAACGAGGATAGAAATTTCTTAACTACCACAAAGTGGTAGTATTTTTATTGACAATTTTGAAAAAAATCATGAAAAAATCATATAAAAATGCTACTAAACACAGGAAAAAAGGCTTATGATGTTAAGTTTTGATTAGTTCTTTTGATGTTTCAACACATACTTATTAAGTATCATATATTATATAACGGCTACCAATATCCGTAATTTATCTTTCCTCCCAATCCAAAAGTAGCCCCCCGCCGCATTCCCAGTGCATCCTACTATCTTACATTTACTCACTCATAAGTGACTTTTTCGTTCTGCATACAATATTGTACTTACCACGATTGGCCGGCCAAACCACTGTTTTCCCGCACCCTGGTTAACCCGGTATTATAATTATTAAACCTTAAAGTTTTTCAGCAGCTTTTTGATCAAAAAAGCCGCAAACCATCATGAACCTTTCATTCCGCCTCCTGCTTGTCGCAGGACTGCTAACCCTTTGCGGTAGTTTCAAAGCGGTTTCCCCCGCCCCAGTCTCCAAACCTGCCGCCCCGCTTAGTCCCCGAACCGTCCTCTACTATTGGTACACGTACCCCGACGATACGTACAACGACCATGTCTCGCTCCAGCAAGAGACCTATGAATGGTGGGTATTCTATGGCGGAATGGTTGGCATCGATACCAATCCCATCGGTGGCACCCTCATCGCAAGAGGTTACAACAACAATTACTACCCGCATTACAATTTCCCAACCGCTTATTTGTACGCCCACCTTGGTTATTAGCCGAAAGAATGAGGGCCCGCTTTTGCGGGCCCTCATTTTATAATGTCAGACTGAATCCCGCCACCCAGGTCCTCGAAGTAGGCAAGGTCAGCGGGTTTTGTGTTTCCGGATCCCAGACCCGGTAATGTGTAAAGGTCCATGGGTCCTGGGCCCGGAGATAAAATTGCAGTTTCTTCAGTCCCCAGCGATTCAATGTGTTTTCCCCTAACTGATAACTTAGGGATACCGTCTTTATCCGCAGGTAGGAGGCATCGATCGTATTGGCATCCGATTTCAAATAGTTGCCCCGGGCAGTCAGCGCATCCTTATCCTTTCCCGTCGTCAGCCGCTGTTGTAGTGCATTGTCGCCAGGCTTTCGCCAGTGGTCCAGCCATTCCACAGGCCCATTACTCAACTCGGATGGGGCCAACATTCCGGGCGCGTTCTGCCGGGATAAGGTCACCAGCGGATTGTCACCGTTCTGCGCACAAAATGTGGTCACAATATCCAGCCGCCAACCCTTCCAGCTAAAGGTATTGGACAATCCCCCATAATATCGGGGGTCCTTCGACGGGCTGGCCCTTACATCACCGGCATTTAACAGACCGTCATTATTGAGGTCCTGGAATTGATAGAGCCCGGTTTTCCTGTTGACACCTAAATAATGCAGCCCCTTCGATACTGTCAAAGATTTACCCACTTCTAAAGTGGAATTATAGGAAGTGTTTGCCAAATCCGGGAAACGCTGGAGCTTATTTCGGGCCAGCGTCAGGTTTATGACAGGTGTCCAGGAGACCGGTCCAAGAGACAAGTTGTTGGCACGAAGGCTCATCTCCAGCGATGTATTGTTGACCTGCACCGGTTTATTGGCAACTACACTGACCCCTCCGGCCTGGCCTGCAACGGTAGTGGTCAAGATTTGGTCCTTGCTCTTCGACTGGTAACCCGTCACCGAAAAAAAGACTTTATCCTGTAAAAGGCCTAACTCAAGTCCTAATTCGGTAGCATAACTTTTCTCCCAGTGTAGGTCGGGGTTATAAAGAGTAGCAGGAATGACTCCCTGTTGGCCATTTTGGCTGGCTACGGGCGTATAAACCTGCGCAAACTGGTTATCATCTGTTTGATCGTTGCCGGTCTTGCCATAACTGCCCCGCAGTTTTGCAAAACTGAATGTCTTTTTCAGCGGTTGGAAAAAAGGCTCCTCGCTAAAGATCCAGCCTCCCCCAAAAGACCAGAAAGTGCCAAATTGATGACCAGGCCCCCACCGGCTGCTTCCATCCCTCCTCGCAGATCCCTCCAGGATATACTTCTTCCCGATATTGTACCTGGCACGGCTAAAAAGGGCCAGGTAACGATAATCTACCCTTTCTTTTGACGAGGAATAGACCGTCCCCCCGTTCCCAGTCGCGAGCACCAGGTCATCGGGGTACCCGCCGATAGTCAACGCTGAGCTGTCTCTTCTCTCCCCCTGCCATGTCCCGCCCACGATAAGCTCCAGCAATCCCCCCGGAAGTCGTGGCGCATATCGCGCGAGCACCTCTGTAATATTGCTTTGATAGTCATTCCGTGAATTATTGCTCGTGCCAGTGGGTGGAGGTTGCAGGCCTGGATCCTGCCCCACCAGCCTGGTCGTGCCTTCTTCATTTGCCCCGATATGGAAGATTCCCAGGCTAGCCTCCAACGAAAGGGGTTTGGCTACTTGCCATACCGACTGCAGATGGCCCAAAAAGTTATAGACACCCAGCCGGTACGTATTATTAGTCAGTGCAGGGATATTGATAAAAGAGAGCCCCTGACTACTCCATACCGGCTGCCCGCTTGCATCAAGAAAGGCTGGCGCATTTGGTGCAAGCCCCTGGTAGCCTGTAAGGTCTTCCAGGGGAAGGTTTTCGCTTTGATTGCTATAAAGCCCGGAGACGGCCAGTCGCAGCCGGCTATTTTCACTTCGATAGTGCCAGTTGCCATAAAGGGAAGCCCGGGTATCCTTTGTTTCCCCCGGGAAGATGGTATTTTGCGCATGTAAGATACCCGACACGAGGAAGCTGTTTCGGTTGTTACCACCGGTAAACCCCACCCGCACATCGTGAAAATACCCGGTACGTCCCAGTACTAAATGCTGATAATCAGTATACCGGGTAGTATCCCAGGCGAGTTCGGGTACTGTTGTCGCATTTATGGCCTTGCTGTCGTTGCCTGCGGCCTCTTCCCGTAAAGCCAGGAATTGTTTGGTGTTCAGGAATTGGCTTACCCTTACGCTACGTTCCCAACCAGAGGTGACATCCGCGGTATAGTACAAGGCGCCGGCTGCGCCTTCTTTTAGCGTGATCAGGATCACCCCGTTGGCGGCGCGGCTTCCATAGATGGCCGTAGCAGCCGGCCCCTTTAGCACGGATACGCTGGCTATAGCACCCGGCGGAATGCCATTAAGGGTACTTGCACCGCCACTCCCAAGGGACGACCCCGGACCGATGGTCCCGATAAAAGAGCTGGATGCCAGCGGCACTCCATCTACTACAAATAAAGGTTCATTACCCTGTGCTATGGAGTGCCGTCCTCCCAGTAAGGTCTCATAGGTGCTGCCTGACACGCCGCTGACACGCCGGATACTTAGCCCGGGGATTTGCCCAGCCAATACATCCAGCACATTCGTCACCGGCTGTATACGGATAGCTTCGCCTTTTAGCGTAGAAATGGTCCCGGTGGACAGCCGCTGCGTCGTCTTGCCATAGGCTTCCACCTGTGCCTCATTTAGATTCACCGCCGCCAGTTGTAACACAATATCCTGGTCATGCTTTCGATTGGAAAGTACGATCTGTAGTGGAAGATATCCCGAATAACTAATAGTCACCAGGGTTTCAAAGGCAGTCACCGGGAGACTAAATGATCCGTCTTCTTTTGTCAATACCTGTTGGTGCCCGCCCGCGATCGATACAGTCGCCAGGGGCAAAGGCTCATTTTGTGTGTTGAGCACCCTTCCTTTGAGATTCAAATACAGGTTAGAGGTAGGTGGTACGCGATGGATGACGATGATTTTGCCATAAAAGGTCGATGTATAGTTCAACCCGGCAAAGAAGGTTTCGATGAATTCGAGCACAGTTGCTCCTGTCAAATCCAGGTCGACCCGAGGCCAATCGAAAAAATTAGAGTCGCTGTAATTGAAAATATAACCTGACTGTTTTTCAGCCGTCTCGAGCGCCAGCTTATAAGGCACCCGCTTTTGATGAATCGTGATACTTCCGTTGGTGTGCTGTGCAGCACAGGGCATCTCCATGGAAATGGCCAGGAGTAACAAGGTTAGCCCTAGCCATACCTTTAATATCGGCATATACGTAGGTTTGTTTTTACAGCAAGGGGGAAAAGGTTATTTGGTCTCCGAAGTCCCCGATATAACGATCCTGTTTCCTTTTTTTGAAAAAAAGGCAGTCCCACTCTCCACGTCTTCCAATTCCTTCAATATTTTTTCAGGCGATTGATCCCGGTAAAAAGTCCCCGTCACAGGTATACCTTGTATGGCTTCTGGGTTTTCTACTTTTAATCCATAACTGGCCGCAATTTTTTCGATAGCCGAGCCAAAAGCCATTCGTTCAAAGTGCATATCCGTTCGTACTCCTGACCACGCGAATAACTCAGCCCCGGTATTCAACCCCTCTTCTATCAGCCTTCCTTTCTTCAATACGATGGCACCTCCGTATTTCAGCACACGGCTTTGTCCGTTGGCAGATACTCTCACCGCCCCTGAGATCAGCCAGACCCGTGGTTCGACGTCTTCTGAACGAGCCTGCATGGCAAACGTAGTCCCGAGCACCTGCGCCTCCAGTCCCCCTGGTCCGAGGATTGCCAGGCGTAGCTGGCTGTTTGGGGTTACCGTAAACCAGGCTTCGCCTTCTATGTCGACCAGCGCCTGCCCATCGCGTACCACCGGGTACCGCAAGGTTGATCCAGGCTTTAAAAGCACACGACTGCCATCTGGCAGTCGAAAAGCAACAGCCTGGTGCTGGGCTCCGACAGTGAGACGGTTCCATCCGGTAATGCCTGATCCTGAACCGTCTACCATCGTATAAACCAGTTGATCGGTGCTGGTTTTCTTTACAGAAAGATTATCCGCAAGCCTGATTACCGTTCCCAGGGGAAGTGTATCCAGGATAATCATACTGTTATCGGCCAGCGTTAGCACCGCTTGTTTAGACGGAGGCGTCAAGGGCTTTTTTGAAGTTGCTTTCACGACTTCGGGCGTAATTTTAGCCCCAGGTTTTTTGCTTTGTTTTTGGAGGTTATATCTGAATATCCCGATGATAACCAGGATCACTACTACTGCGGCCCCAAGATACCAGGCAATAGCAGTAAAATATTGCCTCCTGTGCCGGAGCCTTTTAACTACTGCCGTTGGCGGGCCTCCATCGGCCTTTATCCGCCGCTGGATGTCGCTCCAGATTTCAGCCATGGGCACAGAAGGCAAGGAACGAATACTTTGATTGAGCAAATCCGTTTCCGGGCTAGTCAATTTTTCCCCTCTGACATACTTCTGGAGTATGTCGTCGAGTGAACGGTGATTTTCGACCATAAAGTGATCATTTTTCAAATTAACAATAGGACATGACTGCCACTTTTCGCGGTCTCAACCAATATTATTGTCTTTCGATACGGGACAGAAGTAAGCCCATTGCTACCAACATGAATTCGAGCCCGGATAATCGCTGCTCCATAGCATGCACCGCCTTGTTACGAGTATTTCTCACGGTTTGGGGAACAATTTTCAATTCCATAGCGACCATCTGAACATCCTTTGCTTCCAGATATAATTTGCGTAATACATTTCGTTGCTGACGCGGCAGGTTATTTAGCTCCCGATTCATCGCAGAGAGTATTCTTGCTCTAAGGACTTCCGGGTCCTGCAGGAAACGTTGGGCATCCTGCAATGATATGGCATCACCAGTTTCTGTCTTGCGGCCATTTGTGTCGGCTTGCTGGTTGGAAATGCATAATTCGAACGCCGTAACGAAGAGAAACCCTATTAAGTGATCTTCGTTTTTAAGCGTGAGACGTTGTTTCCATACCTTGTGAAATACTTCGGCGGCCAGATCTTTGGCCGAATGCTCATTCCCGCATCTCCAGATTAGATATCGATAGATAGCAGGTCCATAGTAGGTGAAAAAGAAGTTCAAAGCACGATCATCACCATTCCGGAATTGGTCAAATTGATCTTGATGACTAGCGAAATCGAACATGTTCCAAAATTTTTTGATTAGAAAAATAATTTTTAAGCAAGGAACCACTATAGGATTTACGTCTTTGTTTAGTGAGTCTTTCAAGACCGGGACAGAATTATATTTTTTAAAATTTGTCTTATTGCGTTGGTTACCAGCCTAGCTACACTTTATCAATATCCATTATTCTGCTTAAGGTTGGGGTTCCTTGTCAATTCTCCCGCGGGTATAGGATATAATACCGCCGTAGGTTTCCAGCCTGTTTTCTCCGGTCCCAGCACCGCATCCGCCTGTCCCGTCCGCTTTAGGTCTAGCCAGCGATGGCCCCATTCCGCGGCTAATTCGATCTGCCTCTCGTGTTGTATCGCCACCAGGAGCTCGCTGCTGCTTGCGGGTGAAATAGCGCTTAATCCAGCCCGGTAGCGAACAAGGTTCAGATCATCTTCTGCACCAGTAAGATTCCCTTCATTTGCACGTGCCTCAGCACGGATCAACCAGGTCTCCGCCAGCCGCAACACGATATTATCTTCCAGGTTCAAAGGGTCAAATGTCGCCTGTTTGTATTTATTTGGGTAGACGGCCCCGCTACCTGCAGTAGCCGTCCATTGAGTCAATCGTAAATCCCCCGTTTCATAACTATTTATTAGTGTTTGCGTCAACGGATATTGTGGCGGCAGGAATGGGGCGGCAGGAATAAAGGCGGCACCTTCGGCCGTAGCCTGGCCATCATAGGCAGGTTCTAATTGCCAGATCGTCTCCCGGCTACCCGGTAAGAAAACGCTATCCAGGTCAGGTTCTAGTTGATACAGGCTATTATCTATGACAGCACTGGCCGCGCTGTCCGCCTTTGTCCAAATACCCTGGTAAAGATATACCCGAGCCAGTAGTGCTGCAGCAGCAGTTCGGTTGGGTGAGGTCCGGAACGCCCCATCTGTGGAAGGAGTATAATCGGCGGGCAATAGTAGTTCCGCAGCCTGGAGGTCTTTGACAATTTGCTGGTAGATGACTATTGGTTCAGCGCGGGACAAAGTATCATTTGTAGTAAAGTCGGTAGTTGTCACCAATGGCACTCCACCAAAAAGATTGACCAGGTAGAAATACACCAATGCCCTGCTGAAACTAGCTTCTCCTTTCAATCTTTGTTTCATGCCGGCGGTAACACCCGAACTTCGATCCAGTCCTGCCAGGATAGAGTTGGCCGTGTAGATCAATGAAAATCCCGAATCGTAAAGTCCTGCGTTCACAAAGTTATCTGCGGATAGACTGTTGGTCCGGAAGGGTGTTTCGATAGATGCGAGGTAGCTATTGGCATTGACCAGTTCATCCGCGCTGAGCCCGGCATAGATGGTTACTCCGCCATTCAACAGGCTGCGGGAGCTTTGCATCATTTGGATATAGAGGCCAGCCATGGCCTTTGTTGCAGTGACGTCGCTGCCAAACACCGAGGAGGTGCTAATCTGGCTTAAAGGAGGCGGCACGTCCAGCAATTTTTTGCAGGAAACAGAGGTGGATACACAGGCCGCGAAAACAATAGTGTTCAACAAGGAGATGCCACGAAAGGTCATAACCATTTTTTAAGGGTTAATGCGATAGTGTTTGGCAGGAATAGGTCTGAAGGTGCTGGGCTGGAAAAAAATGCCGGCTTTCACGCGTACGTGATCACCGGCATAGCGGTTTGGTCTAAACGAGAAAAAGGCAAGGTTTAATGGTTGATACTTGATCAGCGGGAAGCCATAGCATCTGAGATTTCGATCGTATCCCCCCTCCTTTTCAGGAAGGCGTAACCGCTTTCAATGCGATCGATCATCCCTAGCGTAACTTCCAACGATTCCTTTTGCCGGAACACACCCGTGATAGGAATTCCTTTCACGTCGGCCGGGTTATATACTTTCAACTGGTACCATCGGGCAATACGCCCGACAACCGTAATTAGATTGGCATTTTCAAAATGGAAAAATGGGTCTTTAACGGCCCATGACAAGACTGCTCCTGAATCCCAGAGATGACGGAGGTCCAGCTTTCCATTGGCTGCCACCAGCAATTGATGCGGCTTCATTAATTTTGACTCTTCGCCATGGATGACTTTTACTGCTCCGCTAAAAAGCGAGATAGTGCTGCCCAATTCATCTTCATAATCAGATACATTGAATACTGTACCAAGGACCTGTACCCGTGCATTTTTTGTCACCACCATAAAAGGTTGGCGACTATTTTTCGCCGTCTCAAATAAGGCTTCCCCAGTCAGCGCCACTTCCCGCTGCCCCTCATGATAAGAGGTGGAAAGGCTTGACGCATAAGAAAGATGAGCCTTTGTTCCATCCGGGAAGACCAGGTGAAAGGGGCTAGCCTGTCCTGTCGTAACCCGGCTATTGATGGCCGTTTCTACAGCGCCAGGTTTTAAGGTATACTCTAATCGGTTACTATCTGTCTTGGTCAGGATCAGGTTTACAGTTTCCGCCACTTTTCCATTTGGTACGTGATCCAGCGGCAGTACCCGGCCGTCAGCTAGTGTCAACAGCACCTGGTGGTTACCCGTTAATTGCTTTCCAGCGCGGGCTATTATTGGCACCGGTATATCTGCATTCCTGCCGGTAAGCGTGGGATGTTGCAACAGCAGCCAGCCGGAGATCCCTAATACTATAACCGCTGCATAGGGAGCCCATTGCCGTACGCGGCGCAGATGCCCCGGGGTTCTCTGGGGTTCGTTTTGTATGTCCAGTGCGATCCGATCCCGGATATAATCCCACATCCTGTCTGAAGGTACGTTCTCCAACCGCCGAAGATTCTCGCGCAGCCAATCGAGATCCCGGAACTTCTCCGGCAACACCTGGTGGTTCTCAGAACGACTTTGCCATTCCTGGAGTTGGGCCAGTTCCTGTTTGCTCAGGTGTTGACCTCTGGCGTATTTAATGATCAGTTCTTCGATTTGGATAGGACACTTAGGCATAAGATCAGGGTTTGCGGGTTTGTTTTGTGTAAAAAAAACAGGCCCTCAGTTAGTATAATATAAAAACCAGTTTTTTTTCTACCCCGTTTGTAGTTTTTTTTTGAGATATTGATAAGTTTTTGCGAGATGCTTGTAGACGTTCTTCTCGCTTGTGCCCAATTTTTCCGCAATACTGCGAACATCCATGCGTTGGGTAAAGTTGAGCAGAAAGACTTCTTTCTGTTTTGGGGGCAATGTATCGATGTGCTGAATGATGAGGGCGATAATTTTATCTCTTGTAATCTCAACTTCGTCAAACTGTGTAGCCCATTCGTACTGGTATATGGCCCATGCTTCCTCCAGTCTGGTTTGTCTTTTTAGCTTAACGAGGTGGGCAATGGCCTGACGCCGGGCTACCAGGTAAAGAAAACTAGTGAGATGGTGAAGATCGTTGATCTTGTCCCGGTCATCCCACAAAAGGACAAAGACATCATTGGTGATCTCTTCCGCTATCGCATCGCTGTGCAGGAGGTTGAGAACGAATACATAGATCTGGCGATTGTAGAGATCGTAAAAGAATTTGAAGGAGAGACCCTCTCCTTTCTTGAACAATTGGAATTGCTGGTGGATGTCAGCATTTGTGCGACCCGAATTGTTGTTCAGCATAACATGCAGTTCATGGTTAAGGTTTGGGGCTAAATAGTTATTTTTAACTACTTACCGTTAGTTGGGGAAACTTTCTCTCCACCTTAATTACGTTTCATGAAAAAATTTCTGTCAATGGCGATTGGGCTTGTCCTTATCCTCTCTGCTCATTCCCAGTCTCCCGTCCGTCACGTCATCCTTATAACTATCGATGGCATGCGACCCGAATTTTATGAAGATCTTTCGTGGCCGGCACCAAATCTCCAGCATATGATGCAGGAAGGTTCTTATGCAGTACACGTTCGGCCGGTTTTTCCCACCGTGACCTTACCAAACCACACGGCCATGGTCACTGGAGCTTTGCCGGCACGTAGTGGAGTCTATTTAAATTCCCCCTTTACCCCCCTCAGTACTACTCCTTCCTGGAACTTCAACGCAAATCTGATCAAATTACCCACTTTGTTCGATGCCGTTCATGCAAGCGGTAAGGTAACGGCCGCTATCGACTGGCCCGTCACCCTGGGGTCTACGGCCATTGATTATAATTTCCCGGACTACTGGGGTTTTGATGAAAAGACCGACAACATCGCCCTCATCCGAAACGGAGTACACCCTGCCGGTCTGTGGGACGAATTGGAAACCAATGTATTGGGAAAGATCCCAGGTGAGGAGATCAACAGTGATGGTTTTCTGCGTACAGATGAGAACAATGCCCGGATCGCCGCTTATCTAATCATGAAATACAAACCCACCTTTACCGCTTTTCATATCACCGAGACCGATCACGCTCAGCACGACAAGGGTAGGAATGGATATGAGGTACGCGCTGCAGTTGGCGCCGCCGATCGTGCCGTGGGATCCATTCTCGAAGCCGTACAACGGGCAGGGATAAAAGATAGTACCGCTATCCTTATCTGTGGTGACCATGGCTTTACTGATATCCATGCCGCGCTGGAACCAAATGTCTGGCTGGCCCAGGCCGGTCTGTTCCAGAAGGGCGCCCATTGGCGGGCAAAGTTTCAGTCAGCCAGCGGAGCTGCTCTCTTCTACCTGGAGGATAAAAAAGATACAAAGACCCTGGCAGAGGTACTGAAGGCATTACACAACGTTCCTGAGAAATACAGGCATTTGTTTCGCATTCTCGAGCGACCCGAACTCGATCGGCTTGGCACAGATTCTTCCGCTGCCCTGGCCCTGGCTCCGGCACTTGGGATAGCAGTCGGGAATGCGAGCGAAGGAGAAGTCCTTCGGCCTGCGCATGGAGGGACGCATGGTTTTATGAATGATGAACCTCAGATGTTTACTGGTTTTATAGCCTATGGCGCTGGCATTTACAAGGGCCTAGTCATTCCCGAAATGGGGACACAGGACGTAGCACCAGTGGTTGCCAAGCTTTTAGGCCTGAACTTTCCTTGCCCGGATGGGATTCTCTATCCAGGGTTGATAAAGAAGTAAGATGGAAGGATGAAAACTTAAAGTCCCGGGACGGAAGTTCCGGGACTTTATTTTATAAGTATTCCTTTATTATTTTATGAAGTTTGTAGTTTTTTAAACTATAAATTATTAGTTTTAGAACGAAGATTTCCAACCAAACGCAAATTAGTTACGTAGAATCACGAAAAATGGATTTATTTGCATCGTGAAGGGTCTTAGGATCCATCCTGCATGAAAATTCCAGAACTAATCGTCGATTGCTTGTAGCTATCTTTCTCGCCTATTTCGCAGAAAGTTTTTTAACCTTTTATCCTGTTTAGAATAAGCAAAGTCGTTCCTTAAAAAACGAGTAGTAAATCCGTATACATCACTTTACTGTTATTCGGCATGCAGGTAATAACTAAAAACGAGCAAACAGCTTACGGCAATGAAGAGGCCATAATGTCTGCCTTTCGCGAGGGCGATAAGGAGGCCTTTCGCTGGGTTTACGACCGGATGTCGCGCCCTTTAACCTATTTTGTGGAAAACATTATCCACTCACAGGCCGACTCCGAAGACATTGTAGCAAATGCTTTTTACAAGCTTTTTCATGCCCGTGCCGGTATGAAATCCTACGAGCATGTGAAACGCTGGCTTTACGTAATTGTACGTAATGAGTCCATCGACTACCTCCGTCTTAAGACGAAAAAGCGCGAAAGCCAACATGATCTTGCCTACCTGGAGACTGGCATTGAAGAACAGTTGGAGACCGAGCGTGTCAAAGCGGTCCTTTTTCAGAATATCTTGCAGGAAATTGAAAAACTGCCCCGGCAGCGTAAGGCAATCTTGCGTCTTTATTTCTTCGAACAAAAGACTACCAGCGAAATTGCAGAAATGATGCAGCTCAATAGCCAAACCGTCCTTAACCATAAAGCAAAAGCCCTGGAATCCTTGAGAAAGAGTGGTTTAAAATTCAAATGGATGCTCACTGGTATGCCGGGTTTTCTCCTGGCAGCCGCCTTTTACCTATTGAAATAATCATTTATTAACGAATTCTTAATCTGGTATCGATGGTTAAAAGCGCAACCATCTCGTGACCGGTAGAGAAGAAGTGTATTATTATGGATCAGACCCAGGACATAGATAGGATTTTGCTAAAGTATATTCGGGAAGAAGGACTCTCAACAGAAGAGACAATTTTCCTCCAGCAATGGCTACGCGCCGGCGAAGGCCGGGAAGAAATGATCGAGAACATCAAAAATGAGACCGACTGGATGCAGGAAGGTCTCAAGAAGATGCAGCAGGCTCCCCAGTCCCGCATTTGGGATACGGTATCCGCTCGTCTCGAAGAAGAAGGCCATTGGAAAGCCGTTACTGCTGCACCCCTTGTTCCGTTTAGCCGCCCAGCCAAACGCTGGGGACGTCTACTCGCTGCCGCCACTGTCCTTTTTGCCGCAGTCGGCATTACATTTTGGGTACTTCAAAACCGGTCCGTTGCTCCTGTTGGTAGGTCCGTACAATCGCAACTCGCCAAGGTTTCGGACGCCCAGCCTGGCACCAATCGCGCTGTACTTACTCTCGCCAACGGCCAGCAGATCAATCTTGACAACTCCGCCAATGGGGTTCTCGCCAGCCAGGGCAATATGAATATTACCAAGCTCGCCGACGGTCAACTTGCCTATAATAAATCATCGGAAGAAAAGCTAGTCGCGCCTGCCTTCAATGTGTTAAGCACACCCCGGGCCGGTCAATTTTCGCTGACCCTACCTGACGGCAGCCATGTTTGGCTTAACAATGCCTCCTCTTTACGCTACCCCGTATCATTCACTGGCAACTCCCGCGAGGTGGAGCTCGCCGGTGAAGCTTATTTTGAGATTGCAAAAGACGCCTCCCATCCATTCCGTGTTGCTATCCATCGGGGCACCAATATCAGCACTGTCGAGGTCCTTGGCACTTCTTTCAACGTCATGGCTTATGACGACGAGAATGCCGAGCGTACTACTCTTGTAGAGGGTAGTGTCCGGTTTGTTCATGAAAGTTCATCTGTCCTTCTAAAACCCGATGAGCAATCTGTTCTTGATGAGAAAGGAGGGTTGAAGACATTGCGTCAGGTCAACGTCGCGGAGATCACAGCCTGGAAGAATGGTTACTTCCACTTCGATCATTCCTCTCTCGAGACTACTATGCGTCAGCTTGCCCGCTGGTATGACGTCGACGTCGAATATGCAGGCAATGTGCCTCCTCAAGAATTTATGGGCAAGATTCAACGTAACCTCTCTCTTTCTGCCGTTCTCAAAGGTCTCGAAAACGAGCAGGTACATTTTGACCTCGAGGGCCGTAAACTAACGGTTCGCCCCTAAGTAATTTATTAGCGGATGCTCACTAGTTATTTTTTGCTGTTCTAGGTTACTAAGAAAGAAAATATAACCCCTTCCTTGCCGCTGGGCCTAGCTCCGGCATTTTTTGACAGCATAAATTCTTCTATGATGATAGTAAAACGAGCATTCGTCGTATTAATGTTCTTTATTCCCTATGTATTATTCGCGCAAAATGAACCATCGACAGGTGTTCGCTTCGAAAGCCTGTCGAATTGGAATAGTGTCAAAGAAAAAGCTAAAAAGGAGCACAAGTACATACTGATTGACTGCATAGCCTCCTGGTGTAAACCATGCCAGGCCATGGATAAAAATATATATCCACTGGATAGCATTGGTAATTTTGTCAATGAACATTATTTGCCGATAAAAATCCAGTTTGATTCAACAGCCAGCGACAATGACCAGACACGGGCCTGGTATATTGATGCTTCTTCCCTAGAAAAGGAATATAAAATTAAGGACTACCCTACCTTTCTCTTTTTTTCCCCGGAGGGCAAATTGGTTCATAGGTCAATAGGCTATAAAGATCCTGGCCGTTTCATGGCGATTGTACGCCGCACTCTCGATCCGCAATACCAATACTATACTCTCCTCGAGACCTACAGGCAAGGTAAAATTCCGTTTGATAACATGGTTTACCTTACTGACTTAGCAAGGTCCATCGATGATGGCCAGGTTGCAAAAGAAGTCGCAAAAAATTATATTGATAATTATCTTTTAAAACGGAATGAAAAGGAATTGTATACCAAGAAAAATTTGCTGTTTATAGCAGATTTCCTGCAAAGTTCGAAGGATAAGGCCTTCCAATTATTTTATATCCATGGGTACAGAATAGATACTGCTTTAAAAAAACCCAATTTTTCCCGCAAACTTGTAGACCGGACTATAGAGCGCGAAGAAATAACCCCCCGGCTCTATGCAGACGAACAGGCTTTAAAAGAAAACAAAGTCAACCCTGATTGGAATGAAATATACCAACAGATAAAAGCAAAATATAATTCGGATTGTGCCGACCGGATCATACTCTGGGCGAAGATTCAATGGCTGGGGTACAAGCATGATTGGCCAGAATATTGTAAACTTATGGTGTTGAAAGTTGAAAAATATGGCCCATACAATAAGCACAATCCTTATGGGTTCGACTCAAATGAGGAATTGCTGAACTATTCAGCCTGGGAAATTTTCAGACGTAGCACCGACACCATTGAACTAAAGAAGGCGCTTGAATGGTCTGAACTGTCTATCAAATCACAGCCAACCTACCCAACGCAATACCTGGACACCTATGCAAATATCCTGTATAAATTAGGAAGAATTGGAGAAGCCACACATATGGAAGAAAAAGCCATTAGTATGGAAACTGCTGAGGTACTAACCAAAGAGTACAATAACAATTTAATAAAATTTAAGAATGGCGAACCTACCTGGCCGGCAAAATAGAAATTGACACTCGGTCTAAATAACAAAAAACTGATCAAAAGATCAGCCTTTTGTTATTTAGAATACCTCAAACTGTATTTTCACTGCACGACAATGGGTTATGTTTATCTCCCATAACTCACTATCATGCCTCCTTCCAATACATTCGATGCCATCGTCATTGGCTCTGGCATCAGCGGTGGCTGGGCCGCTAAAGAACTTTGTGAAGCCGGATTCAAAACCCTACTGATAGAAAGAGGGCGCGGCGTTGTTCACCTAAAGACTATCCTACCGCTACCATGGGTCCCTGGGAATTCCCACACCGTGGTCAATTGACCATGGTCGATCGCAAAGAAAATCCCATCGTGGGAAGCTGTTCCTATTATACCGAAGCAACCAAACATTTCTTTGTTATAGATGCCGAACATACGTATATCCAAGAGAAACCCTTCGGTTGGATTCGGGGATATCAAGTAGGTGGAAAGTCTCTGATCTGGAATAGACAGACTCAACGGATGAGCGATTTTGAATTCAATGCTCCTGCCCGGGATGGATTTGCCGTAGACTGGCCTGTACGATACAACGACATCGCTCCCTGGTATTCTTATGTCGAAAAGTTCATCGGCGTCAGTGGCAACAAAGACGGCCTATTCCATTTACCCGACGGCGAATTCCAGCCACCCTGGGAAATGAACTGTGTGGAAAAAGAAGTCCGTAGTCGGATTATAACCCATTATCCCGATCGCCCCATCATCATCGGCCGCTGTGCTCATCTGACGAAACCTCAGCATGTCCATATTCAACAGGGAAGAAGTCAATGCCAGGCCCGTAATATGTGCAACAGGGGCTGTCCGTTTGGCGGGTATTTCAGCTCTAATTCTGGTACGATTCCCTGGGCCCTGCATACGGGTAATCTGACACTACTTACCGACAGTGTCGTACACAGCGTTATCTATGACGAGCAGAAAAGAAAGGGCACAGGAGTGCGTGTCATTGATGCCCATACCGTAAAGGCCACAGAATATTACGCCCGTATCATCTTCGTTAATGCCTCCGCCTTAAATACCAACCTCATTTTATTAAACTCTACATCCAATCGCTTCCCCCATGGACTGAGCAACGACAACGGCTTGCTGGGCAAATACATAGCTTTTACAAATTACCGGGGCGGCGCCGGTGGATTCTTCGAAGGGTATGAGGACAGCTATTATTATGGGCGACGTCCGACGATGCTGCTGATCCCGAATTTCAGAAACCTGTACAAACATGATATGAATTTCCTCGGTGGATATATAATCCGCTTACTTGCCCAACGAAATACAGGTGTTGACTCCGAAGAAAGCATTGGAGCAAAATATAAAGATGCACTCAGCGAAGCCGGCGCATGGTCTGTTTCAATGAGCCTACAGGGCGAGACCATCCCAAAAGAAGTCAACTATGTTTACCTGAGCAGTGAGGAAAAAGACCAGTATGGTATACCTAAACTTGTCACTTCCGTCGACTATGACAGCAATGACAACCTGCTGGTCAAGGATTTTATGGAACAAGCTTCCGAAATGCTTCATGTTGCCGGTGTCAAATACATCGGAACAAACGACAACCACATGCCCCCCGGCCTCGACATCCACGAAATGGGCGGGGTGCGCATGGGCCTAGATCCCAAAACATCCCTACTCAACGGCTGGAACCAACTCCACGCCTGCCCGAATGTCCTTGTCACGGACGGCGGCTTTATGGTCTCCACCGGTACTCAAAACCCCTCCCTCACATATATGGCCTTTACAGCCCGCGCCGTCCACCACGCCGTGGAAGAAATGAAAAAAGGAAATCTCTAAGTTCAACCGGTCAACAGTGATGTATACATATTGCAGCAGGGGCGTGTAATTTACGAGCATGATCCTGAATACTGCAACAGGCGTACAGTCTCCCTCCTACCTGGACTTTATCCGGAGGAAAGGTGCCAACCGGGACTACCTTTTGTACGCAATAGGACTCTGTATCGTACAATTTGTCATTTTCAAATTACTCTATCCTTTCCCGGATTTCTTCAACGACTCCTTCTGGTATATTAAGGCCGCCACGGAAAACCTCGATATCAATATGTGGCCCATAGGTTATTCAAAATTTCTATCCGCGTTCCATAGCCTCACTTCTTCCGATATCGCCCTGGTCAGTTTTCAATATTTCTTTATGCAGTTGGCAGCCCTGCACTTTTACTTCACGATCCTGTATTTTTTCCCGACAACCCGCTGGCTTCGTAACATCCTTCTCCTCTTTCTCTTTATTAATCCTTTAACCCTCTACCTGGGTAATCTCATCGCAAGCGATGCCTTATACGGTGCATTAACCCTGCTCTGGTTAACAGAATTGATCTGGATCATCAAACGGCCCCGGATATATCACTTATTTACTCAATCGATCCTATTCTTTCTCTGCTTCACCATCCGCAATAATGCCTACTATTATCCCCTTATCTCGGCACTCGCTTTTATCTTGTCCAGTCAGCCTCTCTGGCGAAAAATAACGGGAATTGTCCTGCCCATTATCCTGGTCATTCCTTTTGTTGTATATACCCAAAACGTGGCCTATAAGCTGACGGGAACCCGGCAATTTTCCCTTTTCACCGGGTGGCAGCTGGCGAACAATGCCCTGTATATCTACGACCATATCACTGTAGACAGTTCAGAATTGTCCACTCCGGAATCCAAAGAGCTTAACCTTATTTCCATTTATTTCTTCAAAGATTCGAATTTTCTGAAACTGAATGACTATATCAACCACTTCGAAGCCAATTATTATCTCGTAGCATCTCAAAGCCCATTAAAAATATACTACGCCCTTCACACCCCAGGTCTGACCTCACCAGTTTCGCTGGTGACAGTCAAAGACTGGGGCAGAATGTCCGCCCTATTCGAGCCATTTGGGAAATCAATCATTCTGCACCATCCACTGGCATATCTAAAATATTTTATACTGCCCAATACCTGGAACTATCTTTCACCCCCCGTGTCAGATCTGCAAAAATATAATTATGCAAGCAGCCATATAGACGATATCATAAAAACTTGGTTTCACTACCCTGGTAACAACATATACTGTGTTTCGTATGACTGGCAGGCCAATCTCCGGGTTTACAAAATATTTTCCCTTTTTGTGAACATATACTTCCTGATTCAATTCATTCTGCTTGTAACCAGAATAAGGTTCGTTCAGTTTTTAAAGGGGGATTACTCGTTGTATCTCTTAGCGACAACTTATCTCCTGATCAATTTTATCTTTAGCGTCTGTGTCACGATCAATATCCTTCGTTATCAATATATCCCCATGTATCTCCTTTTAACATTTGGCCTTTTAATGCACGCCAATTATTATGAATACAAAAGAAAACATATCAGTTAGCTGGCCTTTAAAAAAGCAGTATCTCTTATACGCAATAGCCCTCAGCCTTGTAGAATTTATTATATTCAAGATACTCTATCCCTTTCCGGATTTCTATGCCGACTCCTATTGGTATATAATAGCAGCCTCACAGGGAGCCGATATCGCCATTTGGCCAATCGGCTATTCAAAGTTCCTTGCCGGTTTTCATATGCTGACTCATTCCGATACGGCACTGGTCACCTGCCAGTTCCTACTGATGCAAGTGGCTGCCCTATACTTTTATTTTACGATCCTCCATTTCTTTAAGACCAACCGATCCTTCCGCATTATTTTATTTATCTTTTTATTTGCCAACCCCTTGACTTTTTACCTCTGTAACCTTATCTCCAGTGATGCCTTGTTTGGGGCATTGACCCTGCTTTGGTTGACGGAATTGATCCGGGTCATCCGACGACCACAGCTTTACCAGATACTCAGTCACTCGGTATTACTCTTTCTTTGCTTTACGATTCGCAATACCGCCTATTATTACCTATTCATCACCGCCCTGGCCTTTATCTTATCCAACCAGGCCCTGTGGAGAAAGCTTATAGGCATCATCCTGCCTATCCTCTTCCTGGTCCCCTTTATCCGGCATACGGAAAATGCTGCTTATAAATTAACCGGCACCCGGCAGTATTCTCTTTTTACAGGCTGGCAACTGGCGAATAATGCACTTTATATCTATCCCCATATCACCATAGACAGTACGTCATTATCCACTCCGGAGGCAAAGGAGCTCAACAGGATTGTCATCGAATACTTTAGAAGTAAAGACTATCTTACAAACAGGGAATTGGTCGGCAGCTTTGCCGGAAATTATTATATAGTATCCCCTACCAGCCCCTTAAGACGATATGTAAATTTACATGGCAAAGGCAGCGGAGCTGAATTCTGGGGCCGGATGTCTGCTTCTTTTGAACCCTTTGGAAGATCTATCCTCTTACACCACCCAGTTGCCTATACCCGGTATTTCGTGCTGCTCAATTGCCGGCATTATTTCCTGCCGCAACTCTCTGACCAGGGACAGTATAATGGAGGGAGCAATGAAATATATGATCCGGTGAAAAACTGGTTCGACTATCCGAATAACCGGATACGGTGTATATCCTTTGACCTCCAGGGGTATTTATCCATTTGCGCTGTACTATTTCTTTTACTTAATATTTACTGTATCTACCAATTTGTTTTACTATTTATAAAGATCCGGCCTTCCCGGTTTTTTACCCGTAGTTATGCCGTTGACATCTTCCTGGCAGGATACCTGGTCACCAATTTCATATTCAGTATTTCCGTAGCTATCAATATTTTACGCTACCAGTACATTCCAATGTTCATTCTTCTGGCAACAAGCCTGTTAATTAGTGAACATCTGGCCGGTCTTTCTTCTAAATCTAAATAAAGTATTTATCTTTCCTGCAAGAAGTCAACTCTGCTATGCCATACACCATTAAACCTGCCAACATCCTCGACGCCACCGCCGATGTGCTCGTCATCCCTCACACCAGTAACGGCCATCTTTTCAAGGTCCTGGTCGCCATCCCCGATTCAACACAAAACCAGAATCCTGCCGATAGAGATCGGAAAGTCAACAAGCTATTGGAATATCTCCCCAAGACCGCATCATTAGGCGACCTAACATTGATAGCCTGGCCACATCCGGAGATCCTTCAATTCAAATACGTCGCCTTTGCCTGCACCGAGGACAGTGGCAATAGCACCTATACGGCGTTTCGAAAGGTGGCCATCCGGCTAATGAAACAGCTTGCGAACCTCTTTTATGGGTCGGCTATCAAGATAGCCGTGCCGGCATTAGGCACGGCCTCCGAACAGCTGTCTGTCATCGACAGCTGCCGGATTTTCTATTCCGCCTGTAAAGAGCAGGGCCTACACGAGCCCGTTGTAGATTTTTTTAGCATGGACAAGCAAGTGATCGCCACGCTTACCCAGAAATACGTGGTCCTGACCACCAACGCAACCAGCCTCATCGAAGCCTTCAAATGCTCGATCCTGGCTTCTAAAAAAAATAAATGGGTGGCCGAGCTGGCCACCGATGATGAGTTCTACTTTTCCCTGGCAACAGATAAATTCCAGGAGTTCCGGAATTTCGAACCTACCCGAAAAGATTTCTTCGAAACATTGGTTACTGCTTTGATCGAGTCCAAACTCTCCTTCCAGTCATTTCTGACGCAGACCAGCGAAAACACGGAAGAATATAAGTTCCTAATGCTCTGTGGCGAGCTGGTGGCCTACATCGACAAAACTGCATACAATAAAAACCAATGGAACAAGTATCCCGATAGACGTACTATTGCAAATGCAAACATTAAACCTGCGGATTGGATAAGAAACCTGATCGGCTACAAGTATCCCAATTTTAGCCCGGATCCCCTTCCCCAAGCCATCAACAACGCCATTCAGTACCTGCTGTCTCCTCATGATCATTTGACAGTCTTGTCCATGAGACATCGCAATCTCCTCGCCAGGAATGCCCTTGGCGCGAATATATGGACCGAGGCGCTGTACAAACCGCTTTTCGAGCTCTTCATATCCCTCGACATTCGCGTAAAAAACAAGGCCAATACCGGCGCACTCTATTCCCGGATCCTCTACCTGCCCGAAATAAAAGAACTCTGGCTGGAAGGTTCGATGCCAGAGCCCGAGGAAGAAGAATCAGAACCCATGACGCCCGGCCCAAAAGAGCCCGGCCAGCCTACCATGGCCGAGCCCGGTCAGCTCGATACCCCGCCGCCCCGTTACCTAAATGGGAGAAGCATCGAAGCGACCATCCACTCCGACCTCTTCTCCGAAACGGACCTGCTCAACCACGGTTCCTATGCCCGGGCCATCAGCAGGTTCATTACGCATCGTAATACTACTCCGCCGCTTACCGTAGGTATCCTGGCACCCTGGGGCAAGGGTAAAACGTCCCTGATGAAGCTCATCCAAAAAAACCTCAAGGAGATCACCCACCAGCTCACGGCAGCGACACCAGAACGGACAGCCGAAAAAGACGTTCAGACCACCTATGGCCAGTTCATCGATTATTTAAAGGAACCCCTTAAAAATCTCATGAGCGTGCAAAAGCTGCAGTTCCCAACCATCTGGTTCAATGCCTGGAACTTCCAAAAGAACGAGCAAGTCTGGGCCGGCTTTGCACATGAGATCATCAACCAGCTTATCGGTCAGCTACCCACCCAGGTTCAGCAGGAAAAAGCATGGCTTGCCCTTAACCTACGCCGGCTGGACAGACAAAAGCTACGGTCAAAAGTTCATCAAACGATGTTTAACCGGTTTATCCCGGCAGTGCTTGTGGCCTTTTTATGTGTATTTGCTTTCTTCTTCAAAAACTCGCCCCTTACAGCGTCCATAATATTCGCAACGCCGCTGGCCTCAGCAGGGGTCCTTGCATGGCTTATCTATAAAAAGATCCGATCCAGCAAGCTCGGCTTCGACCTCTACAAATATGTCAGACAACCCAATTATGAAGACAAGCTGGGTTATCTGCACACGATAAAAGAAGACCTTCGCCTGGCACTGCAGCTACTGGTGGAAGAAGATAAGCCGGCAGTCATTTTCATCGACGACCTTGACCGCTGCTCGCCCTCTACCACGACCGAGCTGGTGGAGGCCATCAATTCCTTTATCAGCGGCGACCTACCCTATTGCTATTTCATCCTGGGCCAGGACGCCCAAATGGTAGCGGCTTCTCTCGACGTCACCTATAAAGAGGTGGGCGATAAGCTAAGCAACCTCCAAAAAGGCTATGGCTCCCTAGGCTGGTTCTTCATGGAGAAGTTCATGCAGTTGCAGTTCAACATCCCCATCATGCAGGCCCCGGACAGCCAGCGCATCATGTCATCCCTTCTTAACAGGAAAGAAAAAAAGCAGACGGACGCCAGCAGGTCGGATCAAGAGATCAGCCAACAGGCAGACGAGCTCCTCAGCAAGATAGGCTACGTCGACAATGAAATAGTCTTGCACGAGCAGGTCAATGCCATCGAAGACAGCTTGCTACAACTACAGCCGGAAAAGCTGGCCGAAATAAAGACAAAGCTCGTCGATACCGCCGCCGAAAATTACGACGACCAAGACAGGGAAGTGGCCTTGCTGATCGAAGAGTTTGCCATCCATCTTACCGCCTCCCCCCGCATGGTCAAACGGTTCGTCAACCTCTATCGCTTTTACCGTTTCATCCAGTTCACAGGCCAGAACAAGGAAATGTTATACACCGACGCACGGTCCATCGCCAAATGGATCATTATCATGATCAAATGGCCGCAGCTCGTCAGGACCATCCAATGGGATGCGGAAAAAGATTTTCAAAATGGCTCCTCACCCGTGGAAAGAGCCACCAATTTTGAATCCGCTATCCTGATCTCTCTTGGATACGAAAGCTGGCTGGCCTCCGTATCCGATAAATATAAGAATGGCAGCGCATGGCTTACCGACAAAGGGTTGTATGAGTTCCTGAAAGGCAATTTCACGGAAGACTCATCGTTAAAAGCCGCAGTTGGATGCAGGTTTTGGTAGGTCTAAATGCCCCGTGAAAACACCCTTTTTTTGTATTTCAGCAGCATATTTGACCTGTTTCGCTAACTTAGGTCAACTAAATACCTGGTATGAAAAAGAATGTCTTCTTGGCCGGCGTTTTATTGCTCATAGCTGTCACATTTCTTTCCTATAACAACGCAACCACTTCGTCCACCGAAGCCCTTGCTGTTAATCAGGACAGTTCCCCGATCCTTCGTGATGAGCAGGCCGTTATGGCGATCCTGTATCAGCAAAGAGCCGCAGAATACCGGGCCCTATGCTTCCAGGCCTACAACATCGCCACACAAAGAGTCACCTATGCCCTTTCACATCCCCACAAGAAACCGCTGGCAGTCATCACCGACCTCGATGAAACAGCCCTGGACAACAGCGCGATAGCAGCCCTGGCATACCTTCATGATACAGCAACCTTTCCCCTTTTGAAAGACTGGTGGCTAAAAGGAATAGCAGACTCCGTCCCAGGTAGCGTATCCTTTTTTAAATACTGTGCTAAAAATAAAGTAGATATTTATTACATATCCAACAGGGACGCTTCAGCGCCAGTCATCAGCGCTACAAGGAGGAATATGGACAGTCTTGGGTTTCCACAATGCGAAGAAAAGGATACCAGCCATTTTCTTTTTAAAACGAATAAGTCCAGCAAACAAGACCGTAGGGACACAGTGCAAAAATACCGTGATGTGATTGTATATTTAGGCGACAACCTGGCCGACCACGATGCAGCCTTCGATAATCCGACAAAAGATAGCCGACGAACCGCAATGGATAAGCTGTATAGCATTTGGGGAAGTAAATACATTGTATTCCCCAATGCTGATTATGGAGACTGGGAGAACGTCCTGTACAATGGATTCCTTAGCGCCACCCAAAGACAAAAAGACTCGATGCGAAGATTGTCCCTGGATACCATGAAGATACATGGCCATTGGTAATTGCCGCTATTATACATATTCAAAGGTCGGCCCGGCAGTATACGGGCCACCTTCTACCGGGGTCTTCATCAATTCCACAGCCAGGTATTTTAATTTATACATCAAGATCGCGCTCTCCACGATCGTCTCAGGCTTTCCATTGAAAGCCCTGTGGAGATTGTCCAGCAAGGCCATATATGCTTTATTAAATTCGTACGACTTGTTCCATAGCTCGGAATCTTTCTTATACTGTCTCATCTTTGGATTTGGCTGCATATTGTAAACACCACTCCAGTCCACCTCTATCTTATTTCCCGAAGGCGGCGATTGAGGGCTGTCTTTTTCGGTATAGAAACGTTCGTGATAGATCTCATTGAATTTGAAATAGTGCGCATATTCTATATCGTCTCCAAAGAGCTTGTGATCGGGATCGTTGATCGTGCCATCGATGCCTTCCCCCTGCCCTTCGATCTCGTCGACCGCCTCCAATGCATCGGCCAACGATCGTATGGCGAGAATTCTTCCACCGCCACCATAATATTGTTCCGGGGTTATTTGCCAGCTAGGGTCTCCCGTAAAGATGGTGCTCCCTGAATTTGCCTCGACATACTTAAGACCTATTCTTATAGCCTGGTAGAATTGGCCGATCGTATGATAATGATGCGCCTGGGGTGGCTGATCGGTTGCAGCAGGTCTTTCTATTTTCAGAAAGGTTTCTATAGCCTCCCTGGAAAATTTACCAAGGCCTACCTTGAATGCCTTATCGCTATGCGGCAAATAGGTCGGATAGTCGGGGATAAAGAGCTCTCCCCTGATGTTGGGTGATCCTCCAATGGCGTTCAGCATATTGGCCGCAAGCGTCATATGTAGCATTTCTTCCATCACCACGCTTCTGATGATCGCAGACGGCACCAGGTTGGTCCCCTCTTTGATGGAATACAGCGCACACAAATACGGAGGAATCGTGGCATGCTCCAGCTCTATCGCCAGCTGAAGATGTTCCCGCAGCGATTCAAGAGTGGTAATGGTGCTTTTAGGGTGCTTTTCCAGTAAAAGCTCATCTTGCTTGACCAATAAAAACTTGTCTTGCGCAACAGGTAAAACATCGACTTCCGGGACAAGCTTTTGACGTCGAGGATTGCTTTTTTGAAATGGAGATGACATAAGTTCACTTTTCAAGTTGGTTGAGAATAGCTTCAGCAGCTTTAAAAGTTAGCGCGGCCATGGTCAGGGTCGGGTTGGATGTGCCAAGCGTAGGCATATTGCCACAGCCGGCCAGAAAAAGATTGCCGTGATCCCAGGTACGCATATCGGTGTCAACCACGGAACAATTTTTGTCGGACCCCATACGATGTGTGCCTACAATATGCCCCGCCCCCCTGTATGAATAGCCCTTGCCATTATATTCGACAAAGCCAGGATCAAATTCCTTGCTATAGCTGGTGGTATCACAAACGGAGCAGGCCTTGAAGATCTGGTCGGAAACCTTTTTTGCCGCCTCGAAGGACCTTCGCATATAGTCCGATACGCTATACCTTATCACCGGCAGATAATTGCCCAGCTGGTCTTTATATTTTTCACATATCATCACCCTGTTTTCAGGATCAGGGATCTGCTCGCATTCGAAGTGCAGAAGGATCTGGCGGGAGATGACGTCATTGATCTGCTGACGCAGCTGTTTGCCAAATTTGTTTTGATTCATCGCATTGCTGACATCACTGCCCGGGGAAAAGGTAGGCCATGACCAGCCCCAATTATCCAGCGGCGAGATCCAGGCAGCATGGTCTTTCCGAAACTCTCCGTCCCGGAATGTCGGAATATTGGTGGTTGAACCCGGTCCTCTGTAAGGGAATAGCTTCTCTGGGAAACTGCCCCAGGTTAGCAGCACCAAATGATCCATGAGGTTACGACCCACCTGGTCACTGGAATTGGCGGCATTCGAAGCAAGTAAAATTTTGCTGTTCTCGATCGCGTTAGCCGCAAGCACATATACCCTCCCTTTGGCTATGCTCGTCGTATACTCCGACGAGTCACCATTTTTATAGACCTTATAGACCATCCCTTCGATAGCCTTCGTTTCCTTGTTGATAAGGAGATTGGAGACGACTGCCTGGGGAATGATGCATAGTTTATCCCGCGTAGCCGCCTTCAATGTTTTAAGGGCATTGTATTTGGCCTGAACAGGACAGATAGGCACGCAGCTTGCATTTCCTTCGCAGCGCTGACCAGTATGTGGATTCCAGATTGCCCCTACGGGCTCATAGGTTTCATTGGATTTTGTCACTACCAGCTTTTTTGCGGCTTTATCCCATTTTACTCCCGCAATGTCATAGCTTGTATTGGGCGTGGAATTACGTCCCTGTGGAGTGCTGATACAAGTGAGCGTATATTCTTTCTCGTTTAGCTGGACTTCCAGGTTTTCCATTCTTTCCTTCACCTTTATATCGAGATAGCTCTGGGGGATTTTTTGCATGGGAAAAACATATCCTTTCCTGAAAAAACCCTCCCCCATATTGGGGATCTTTTGCTCTGCCACTTCACCGGCAACACCTATTTCGTTTTCAGCCATCTCATAATAGGGTTCAAGATGCCGATATTCGATCGGCCAATCGACCCCCTGGCCATAGTTGCTATATATTCGAAAATCGTTGGGCAACATTCTAAGCGCAGTACCCAGCCAGTGCAAGGTAGTGCCGCCAGCGCCCCTGACACAGTCGCTGGAAAAAGGAGAGGGCCCTTCCTGCACGAGGTAACCGACCGTAGAAGGCACACCGGGTTTTAGCGGTTTTATATCCAATACATTCGCGGTGAGGGCATCTTTGATAGCCGGATAAGGGGAGTTGGGAACTCTTGCCAGGACGCTATAATATCTATCCAGGTAGCCCCGGTAAGTTTTTTGGGCGGCAGGACCGTCCAGCTCGATGCCTTCTGCCAGACCAGCTTCCAACACCAGGACGCTCTTGCCGGCATTCGTCAAGGTCTTCGCGAGTATCGCTCCTGAAATACCCGATCCTGCGATGACTACGTCGTATACTTTTTCTTCCATATCGGTGAGATTTGCGTGTTGCATTTATTCCGGTGAATAGCCCCAGGAAGCAAAGCCTGGCTGCTTCGCCCCCGGTACATGCGTCTGTGCGGCAGGCCAGACCAGGGCCTGTATATAGGCTTCCCCGCTGACGACCTCCGTATTGTCAGCGTCAATGATCCAATTGCCCAGGTACCACATGGTGATGATCTTTTTTGCAAGATTGCCACATACAGGGTCGGCCATTATCCGTTGGCTTATCAAGGACACCGTCTGATCTTCATTCCCCGCGCCTTGTTTCAATACCTCATCCACCCTGCTAAAAAATAAGGAGAGGTCTGTCCCCATGGCGCGTTCCACCAGCTTGTTATAATAGGTATCCAGCAGACCCGTCCCCAATAGCTCGATGGCATTAAACCCCGTAAGGAAGACCGAGATGTTTAGAAAAGCGTTGGTCTTATCCTCGCTTATGCCAGCAGCCGCCTCCTTGCTGAGATCGGTGATCAATGCCGCCTGTTCAGGATATTTTTTTATCAGCTCCTTGCGATTGCCAAGACTATAGTTCCGCACATCGAAGGCTGGCGCCATGGTCACCCCCATTAATGCATAGCTACCCCCGCTATCAGTCTTGATCCAATCCAGGTTCCGCCGGGGATCACCTTTGTCGGACTTCCGCCAGCGGCAATATCATTGCTCAAAACACATATCTCGGAGTGGATCGGGCTGCCATCGGGATAAAGCAGTAACATCTGAACCGGGTCTCCGGTGTAAAAATGATAGATCATATCCCCTGTGACCCTATGCAGGACAGAAAATCCGCTGGCGTCCAGGAAGTAATAGATGGCGCTGGATAACGGCGATTGGTATATGCCCACAAAATAGCCACCTTCGGCTTCATTTTCCTGCAGCTTCAGCCAATCGATCATTTGTTTAGCGGTCAGCATAAAAATGTATTTTATTCTATTGATCTGTTTTTGGAAGGATCTCCACGACGAACAGGACGACAGCCTGCGAACCAGAATTTTCCCAATAGTAAGAGATCCCTTTGTGCGCGTAGAATACGGCTCCCGTACGCCGGATAGAGGGTTCTGCATCGCTGCTGTTCTGCAGGGCCTCTCCTTTGACGAGATAGGTCATACCAATTTTTCCGATGTTGTTTTCCAATTTTGTTCGTTGATGCGGCAGCAGCGTCTGCCGACGTCCTCTCATAATATAGCCTTTGAATTCGCTGTTGTCCGGAAATTGCTGCCCCAGATCAAATTGACCCATGTCCTCCACCCTGCCCGTGTCGGAATTCGTCGGCGGCAGAAAGGACGTTGTCCGTGGAGCGCTCTTGCAATTACAGCTATCGGGATTAGGATCCTGGAATATGTCAATACCAAGAATACCATTCGTCTCGCTGGATTGGTTCAGCCACCAGTGGGTAATCCCGTTAGGTTCCAGCTCGGATTCATCTGCTTTGATCGTTCTTACCAGTATCTTGCCATCCAGGTCCTTCTTGGTTTCCGTGGCTTCCCCTTCAAGGAAATACCCTATCATTGGCCGGTTCTTATGACTGTGCTGGCCTATTATCCCTCCTGGAGCAACCAGGGTATAATGCGCGCGGACAACATATCCATGTATACCGATCTCTTTTTCAAGAGCCATTTGCCCAATGGCTTCATTGTAGCTTCCCTGGCCTACCGTTGGTCCAGGAAATTCGCCCGGCTTAATAGCAACCTGGTTGTTATGGCTTGCACAAGCTGCGAGTAATATAACCGATAGAACGCCGAAGATGATTCTCATTTTTTACCATTTTTATGTCCTGGTCAGCGGACTAAGATCAAGAGGAACTTGCCTGCCCGGGGAGAAGGTCGACCCGATTCCTTGCTGAAAGCCCCAAACGTCTGACGGATCCACGTGCTTTTTAATCTTCATCAGTCGTGGATAGCTGTCCCTGTAATATTTGTATTGCCAATCCGTCAAAAGAGGATCTATATAGTTGACATAGGCGCCCTGCGCATATGCTTCCAGCTCGTCAAAAAAGTTCACCGACCATTCGATATTGGCTCGGTCGCTTTCAAGAGCGGCAGGGGACCAGATAGATTTAAGCTCAAATAAAAATTCCGCGTCCCGGTGAGCAAAACAGGAAGTATTAGTGTCGCTATTCTTTATCGCTCCCCCTGTATGGGTCCATACAATATAGGAATCAGCAGATGGCGCCATACCCAGGTATTTCATACATATTTCGGTAAAGTCCGCATTGAGACTTTTAGGTGGCAACATCACCGATCTTATATAGGCTGACCGGCCATCGACCAGGGTATCATTGCCCACATACTTCTCCCATTGTGGAAGCGTCATGGCATAGAGTTCGATACTCGTTGGCTGGAGATTGATCAGCGGCCTCAGTAAAGCTTCTCCATCGGAAAATTTTCCATTATATACCGGAAACAGCCTTATGAATAATGTTGGCCTTCCACCTTGCCGCGGGTCCGGGAACCTTCGTAGCATTCCATATACCGCCATTTCATTGGGAAGCGTACTCACCCAGTTGTTGTAAAAAGGCAGGATCTCATGGATTCGATAGAAGGGAAAGTTCACCTGTCCCATCATCATGCTTGCTGACGGAGTTGTATGCAGCCGGAGATTGACATTAGTGACGATACCGAAATTTCCCCCACCCCCTCCCTTCAACGCCCAGAAAAGATCAGCCTCCTCCTTATTGGTCAGCTTGTCGTGCAGCTGGTGAATCTCGCCGCTGGCAGCCACCAGCTCCATCCTTTTTACGCTGTCACAGGCGAGACCGAACGACCTCGAAGCAAAGCTATACCCGCCTCCCAGCAGGAACCCGCCAATACCAACCCCGCCACAGCCACCGCCGATGATAATACGATCGCTCTGTCGCTCCTGGATATAGCTATATAGCTGGATCCAGCGGGCCCCCATTCCAACGGAGAGTCCGGCCCCTCCGTCAATAGAAGCGATGGCATTGAGGCTCCGCAGGTCGAGCACGATCCCCTCGAAGTTCAGACAATAGCCGGCAGCACTGTGCCCCCCCGACTTGACCGTAAGCCGGATTCCCTGCTTATGGCAATATCGGACCGTTGTAGCCACGTCTTTCGTGTCAGCAGGAATAACTACTAGCTGGGGCCTCCGATTGACACGACCATTGTCGATAGTGATCGTCCTGGCATAGGCGGCGTCGCCTGTCGTGGCTACAGCTCCAGATATGGCCATTGAAAGATCCCTTTGTGCCGTCTGCACTTCTTTATTTGTCATGCAATAATGGTGTGTTTAGGGAATGAATCATAGACGATCCGGGTAATGACCATTCCTGCGGATTGGGTAACAAAATTATCATGTCTTGGATCCTTGCTGTAGCCGTCATAATCGGCAAAGCTGGAAAATATCATCTGGAGGGAGATATCGAAATTTGTTGCGCTCACATCCCGGTTGATGTCTAGCGCACGAGGCCCCACGGAAAAATAGACCTGTCCCGGATAGCCTGAGAGATACTTCACACATATATCCATAAATTTCTCTATCAGCTCTTTGGAGGTGTCCGCCAATTGAAAGTAGGTAACATGGGCAAACGGCATTTTATCAGTTGATTTATTGCTCGATGAATTGAATAGGTACGACTCTACGTGCGGCGACCTGCTCGGAAAACGTGGCGGCCTTTGATTCGACTTTCTTAGCAGCAGCATGGGCAAGCTCTCTTTTAATAAAGGCAGGCGGCTTCTGCCTATAAATCGTGTCGAATATCCCACCCTGGACTAATTTCCACTGATCGAAATTCTGTATAGAAAGGGCCAGCTGATAGCTGAAGTCCATCGAGCGCGCGTCCTTGTCAAAAGGTTTGCCACAAGCAAGATTCTGAAACCAACGCATCCATCCCGGCGAACCGACGGGGTTATTTCTAAGCGTGTCCTTATTGAACAGCGGTGTCATGATGGCCAATTGAGGATATTCGGCTGTAGCATGACAGCTATAGCAGGAGCTCATGGGGTTGTCTACTGGCCCGTTGAGCCGGCCGTTCCATCCCAGGTGGGTAGGCGGTAATTCCGTAGAGTCGGGGTTGATGATCGTTCCTTTCAAGGCCGTATTGATGATGGTACGCTTGGGAGCGGCATTGGATCGATTGGTAGAGTCCTGCGGGTCTTCATCCCACATGACGCCCACTGGCACCAGGTTTTTCCATTTGTCAGGGCGGTTCATATTCCCATTATACTGAAAATTGCCAAAGACCCATCCGTGCGGAGCAGTCGTATCACGTACCATGATATCCATCTGGATCAACACCACTTTGCTGGTATGTCTGTAGATGGCCGGATTGGGTTGACTCATTTTTGTGAAATCAGATACGACAAAGCCATCCCACCAGATACCATTCGTAAGGCTGGGAACTTGCTGCGTCGCCTTGACGCTGTCTGAAAAGGTCACAAACAACAGCTTGAAGAGCACGGCGCCATGCCGGAAGGAAATGTCGGTGTCATGGACAGGACGATAATGGTCCTTCCACATTTGACCAATCGTATAGCCCGCTATATCATTATAAAAACCGATAGCGACGGCGCCTGTGGTCGAGTCGGTCTGTGTAGCCGCCAGCTGAAATTTTTTCACTGGCGCTTCCTGCGTAAGACCATGAAAGCCCTCTCTGCCGCTGCTTCCCCAATGTTGCCAGGGCATATGATACCATTTCCGTGCGCTGTTGTGTTCTACCCGGAAGTCTATCTCGGTATTGCCTTCAAAGCAATAGTCCTGTACTTTTTCCAGGTAAGTTCGCCAGTCTTTCTTAAAATCTATCGATAAAAAGGAGGGAAGGTCTCCAGGCAGTGTATCGGGATAGTCCTGGCTAAGATGGAATACGGGACCTTGGTATAGCGATGTATCCACCATATAGCCAAAGTCGGGAAAAGGCTTGGGGCGTTGGGCATCTTTGGGCGTTGAGCTCTCTTCGTTGTTGACTTTTTGCTCCGTCAGCTGAGAACAGCCAAAAACAATAATTCCTAAAAAGAATAGAAGGATGGCTTTTTTCATGTCCTAAGATACACAAGCCCCTCAGCAATAAATACGTGAAAAACACCCATTTTTTCCCAGCTTGATCTATCCTACCGCGGCGAAATAAGAAGCCAGCTCCCTGCTATAGGCTGCAAATGCTTTGGTCATTTGGTTCGAATAGTCTTCCATCGCCTCCGTCCTACCCCCAAGATAGGCATGCGCCTGGCCAGCTCCATCGTAGCCACTGGCTAATGCAAAGCTCAATCCATGCGAGGCCAGGGGGTGATAGGTGATAGCGGCGTCCCCTACCGCCAGCCATCCTGGGGCACTGAACTGCGAGAGACGACTGCTATCCGCCTGTATGAGCCTGGCGGGACAAAGACCTGAGCCATCATATTTTTTTCTGAACGCCCGTATATGTATAGCCTGGTCAAGCATCTCCGCCATCAGCACTGTCGGATCCTGCCTGCCGACCAACCTCGCATCCGTAAAATAAATACAAACAAATTGCCCGTTCGGCATATAGGCTAAATACCACCAACCCGAGGCCACGCTTTCGACAAGGCTGCTTCTGAAGTTTACCTCGGCTACGCCTGGCTTGAAAAAAGAAACCAATCCCACCTGGCGCCTTTCGACGATTCGACCAATCCCTAGCTGCCGACCCACCCAGCTGTTTCTTCCCGAAGCATCGATGACAAAAGAGCTTTCGATCTGTTGCGTTCCGCATTGTAGCTGCCAGCGATCAGCGGCTTGTCGCCGAGGACTATCACCGGCTTGTCGCCGGAGACGCATGCCCGGCAAGGCTTCCCGCTCCACCACCCCCAGCTGCCTCGCCTTCTCTCTCATCCGGCGTTCGAATAAGGGGCGATCGATATGCCAGCCATGGCCATTTGCCGATTGGATAAAGGAATAAGTCACCAGGATCTCACTACCCCAGGCCGACAGACTGTTATAGCAAGGTAAATGACCATCCTCCAGGAAACCCTGCCATAATCCCAGCCGCTTCAGCGATGACTTCACAGACCCGGGAAGGCTTTCTCCAAATGTAACATTCGACTCTGAGCTACGCCTGACCACCAGGGCTTGAAGCCCGAGCTGCCTCAACATTATAGCGCAGCTGTATGCAGCTGGCCCCCCACCGACTATCAGGACATCGGTCTTCATTTTTCGGTTTTTCTTTTCCTGGCACGTTCGATCATCCACATATACCCCTTGTCATCGGGTTGCGGTTCCACAGCCTCGACACGCGAAACCAGCGTCTTTACAGCAGCTGCTTCATCGGCTATCTGTCTCCCCGTCTCCACCCATACTGAGTCCGGCAACACAGAACTATGCAGATGCAACTTCTTTTGAACGACAATGGCTATCTTGCTCCACAGACTGACAAAGGCATTGATCGCAACAGAAGACTTGACAAATTTGGCAGGAATATCATTCGTGTATGCAACACCCCGAAGCCATTTCCTTCGGTTGGAAAACGCCGCCAGCTTTTGCTCAGCCGTGTTACCCGCAGATAAAATTTCTTTATAGTCTTCGGCCGTAAGTACATCGTTTGGCACCCTCGCCGGCCAGAAAGTAGGAACATATTCACCCATTACCCCAGCATACCCGCTGAGACAGCTAGAGGTATCCGTTTGCCACGGAACGGCCATCCACATGGTAAGGCTTCCGGCAACACTACCGTCTAACGGCCCATTTACGGCCAGCGCCTTCTCACTGTCCAGCGAAGGACCAAAATCCAGGGGGTTATCCTTCCGACGTCGGATCCGGAATGGAGCATCATACATCATCGTATTGCGCATCGGCCAGGTAAATTCACAGCCCGGATGAAAAGGACCTCCGATAGTCTCATCCAGCGCAGCTCTGTCAAGATGCAACGTTTGCAAGCCAGCGGAGAGCTCCTCCAGCTCCATTTCACCAGGTCTTGTACCCAGTGTGAAATCTCCATCCGCCCACATTTTCAGATAGTGATATTGAAATGGCAATAAAGCCATAAAATTTCTGGGGTCTGTATCGTCAGGACTAAACTCTTCTATGCCATCTCCATAAATTGGCGGCAGCAGCTCACCCTGGATGACCTTGTATGCAGGATCACGGTAGGCGGAAAAGATGGACTGCCGCAATGGGAGACTGCTCTGCGACCGATCGCTTAACCGATGGATCATTTCCCTGCTGGAGAAATCCCCCGGATTACCCCAGCCATGCTTGATAAATATAGTTGTGTTGACCCACTGATTCAGCGGCAATCGCTCGAAAATAGGATAGATATGCTCCCAAAATGAGGGCCTGTCCGGTAATTCAAGATAACCCGCTTCGAGGGCCGCCTGGTAGACCAGGTCATACCCCGTGGCAAAAGCCCTGACCCCCGGCGCATAATCGGGCGGCGCAGTTACGACCCATGCCCCTGTAGCAACAAGTTGGCGGCCATCCGCAAAGCTTATCTTTGCCTCTACCGGACCATCGGAAGTATCATCATGCCAGGTATCACTGTTCGCGAAATCAGTTGCGGGAGTATCGTTGTAAGAAGCAGACAAACCCCTGCCGCCTAAAAAGATCAGCCTCCCTTTTTTATCCGTTCGAAGCTCGCCCAAATATACCGGGGTATCGTTTGGCCCCGGGCTAAAGAAAGTTCCTTTATCAAAGGCATAGTCGGCTTCTTTACCATCTTCGTTTGTTGACTTCCCCGTAATACTTATCGGACCAGGATCGATGAGCAGCCTCTTTCGGTCAGCCCCGGTAATAGCAGCGTTGCGTAAGGCGCTGTCCGTTTTTTTATACCCTTTTATATCGCCCTTTGCAACGGGGATATCGAACGCCAGCTCGAACTTATACCAGGCAGATTTTTTGTTTGCCACATGAACAGTCCATTCGATAACGCCATCATCAGCCGTCAGCTCCTTGATGACATTGCCATCATCATTTAGCCCATAGAGCCTGAACCTTGCAGCCTGGCGTTTGATACGGCCTTCGGCATCACGAAAATCGTCCTTCTCCGTACGCGATTGTCCCACCACCTCCGGCGCAAGAAAATATTGGTCGGGACTATCCCCGACACGGGCCACGCCAATGGCAGGGTGAACAATGACCTTTGTGATAGTAGAGCTCATAGCGTTGAAATTTATTTTTATTACAGACTGCGGGGGTTTGCAGACTCCCCGATCGGAATGCCATTGAAGTTTCTCCTCAGATCCGCAGCAGCCTTATAGACACTCTTTCTTGCTTCATTGATACTGCCCACAGGAGTATGCTCCGGCAGTGAATGCCAGGGCTGAAAGGAAAGATTCTCCCCATAGCTGTCCTGCCCGGGTGACCCGATATTCTGCTGACGAAGCACAAGGCTTGCTACCGGCACCGGTCGGCTTACCTCCTCATCCCATCTGACCATCGCATCATCCAGTGGCATCTTATCCGGATCAGTCCTCAACTGCACAAAGAAATCCAGCGTAACCGGCCCAGCCAGCAAGACCTGCTTTAGTTGATCGGCAAGGTAATTGGGATTATTGTTGGGAATCGGCGAGACAACTGCAGCAGCAGGTCGGATCAAATATTTTACATACTGATCCGGACCAAACGCATAAGGCAATGCGCTGTAATAGTCTGTTTCCAACACGCCTGGAACAGGCCTGGACATGGATTGCAGGATCTGATCGGTTTCAGGATGATCTTTCAGGTATAGGTCATAATCATGATCGATGACGCCTGCCTTGGTAAAGCGACACATCTCCAAAGCATTGCTGACAAAAAAGACGGGATAATTCTGTAAAATAAAATCCTGCGTAACCGCATCTTCCTCTGTCGGCAGCATTTTTTCGCCATTGATCCCCCATAATTTTATGCCGATGCCCGCCGTTGCGCCCTTATCAGTCAACCCGGGTAAGGTATCGCTGGAAAATCGTACCCATGCGGGCAACTGATCATAGCCAAATACGCCCACGCGGTATGCTGCCGGCAGATCAGGACGAACAATAAAGGTACCGGCAGCAACCCCATGCGCCTTTAAAAAAACAGGCCGCCTTGCCGGCGACTGCCCGGCAAGCAGCCTGCTCTTCTGTGTGACCGACACGAACATGTCCCGCAAACACGCTATTGGATCATCATCACAATTGATTTGCGCCATAATATGGATGGGTTTAGGTGTATATCTATTTATGGATCACTACAAAATATCTGGGGCCAGTTGGGTGGGTTTGAGAATAAATTTCATACTTTCTGCTATCCTTAAGTTTATTGAGCGCTTCCAATATGAAGTTGGCCGTTACTATGTCCGGCTCGTTAGGACCAGGTGTATACTGTATTAAATTCCAGTCCCCGGATTTTATATCCGTAGTTTTCCCAAGCAGTTGCGGTTGTGCCGCCTGTATTTTTTGATCGGCACTAAGCAATTTAAAATTCAACTCTTTTTCACTACTACTTTTTTCCACGGTAGAAACACCATGGTTTACAAAAAAACCCATATAGTTCTTATCGTCAAATTCAACGATTCTAATATCGTTGGTTGACGAAACATTTAGAAAGGTCAGCACCTTTGGTATATTCTCGATATTATCCTTTGGCGTTGTGAAAGCCGCCCAAGTTACCCTTGAACAAGAGATAGATAGGCTCATGTAGATAAACATTCCCAGTAAGATGATCTTGTGATATTTCATAAATTAGTATTTAGATGGTACTTGAATTTATTTTCTCAAGGTTTTGCTTTCTTTTCTTGCTCTTTTAGTATTCCTTTGATAATTGTTTCCACTTCGGTTTTATTCTCATTAAATAATCTTTCTCCCAATTCCTCCAGGAACAAGGTCTCCAGATCTCTAAGCCTGAATCCTAGATTTTTAATTCTCATATACGTGACAAATGCCTTTCCATTATCGGCAGACTTTGCCTTAAGCGTAATCTCCATAAACAAAACTCTTTTGCCATTGATAAAATAAGAATCCCCGTCAGATCCTTCGTTCACAATTTGCCAGCAATACCCGTCAGAACAGCTAACTTTTCCCGCCATAAAGACTTGCTTTATTGTCGCCTTATTAGGTTCCGACAAGGCATATGGATATTTCCTAGCAGAATAACAGCCGGCAAGTACAGAACCCAATAGTATTATATAAAAACATTGCTTAAAGCAGTTCATAAGATTATCTTTTTATTTTTGGTATAGGGAAGTGCAAATATTATTGCTTACAACTTCTTGATCGTAGGCAGCTTGACGATTCCAGACCCTGCACAACATCCCGCACAGGATCGTACACCGACTACTACCCATCCTGCTGGAGTTGGCTGGGGACAGATCTCCAAAACTGTACCCGATGGAAGATTGTCTATTCTTTTTATTGTAGGAAGGTTTACCAATCCAGACCCACCACAGCAGCCCGCACAGGTACGCACACTTATAACTACCCAACCGGCCGGCGTTGGCTGGGGGCAGATTTCCACTACGGAGCCTGCCGGTAAGTTGTCGATTCGTTTTATAGTAGGCATTTTCACTATTCCTGATCCTCCACAACAACCCGCGCAATCGCGTATACTGATAATTACCCATCCTGCCGGAATTGGCCCAGGGCAGATCTCCTGCACCTGGCCTTTTACTAAAAAAGTTAGCACACATGCTATTAGTGTAATAAAGACTTTCATAAATCGAAGGTTAGTGAGTGTTTAAATTTTATGACTGGGATTAAATACCAAGTTATTCAACCTGAATACGAATAACTACCGTGAAAACACCCTATTTTTTCCCAACTGACGATTCGGGGTAAGTAATTTTAATATCAGCGGGATGTTGCCGCACAAAAAACCGTGTTTATACCCTACCGCAATTTCCCTGCATCTATTATATTACACCATTACTAAACCACCCAAATAAACTAAACCATTCATGAAACAATTCATCCTCGCAGGCAGCCTCCTGCTCCTCGGATTCGTCTACGTCTCCTGGCGAAACAATGGCAATGCCGCTGCGCTCCGGGCCGAAAAGGACCTCAAACTCGAGATCCTGGAGAACGTCCTTGGCGGCGGCAGCGCCTCCGGCAACGCTCGCTCCAGCAAGGCTCGGCCCAATTCCCCCACCGGTAGCGGCCAAATGATCCCGCGTGCGGATTACCAGCCCTGTATCGATTCCTTCACCGCCGTCATGGCCCGTTATGGCATCACCGCCGACATCCCACCCGTACCCATTAGATCCATGCCCGCGATGACTTATCCCATCACCACTTCGGAAAGCCTCCAGGGTTCGGGACTTCTCGCCTTTATCACCGCCGTCGTCACCAAATATGACCCCGATGGAAAAGGAGCGAATCTCGATTTTCAGTTGCAATCCGGGATTTGCAACGCTAAATTTGTAGCGGACTATGGACAGCCCGCTGCCCTGACCGGTCGGATCTCGACCTTTATCGTCCCCGCTTACCGGCTTACGGATGCGGCAAAGGCGGTGAAGGCAAAGAGGATGTCTGTAACAGGTGGCGACCCCGGTTCCAATGGTTATGAGCTGGGAGGGGTATCACCATAGAGAGCAAAGCCTATGTCAATAACATGGTATCAATACTTTGAAATATTCAGCCTCCTGTGCGCACTGTTCTGCCTCAGGGGGCTGAATACTTATTCCCTTGGGATCATGATCCCTATCCTCCTATTGGATAATATCTGCGAATTTATAGGCACGAATTATCATCTCTTTAACTGGAGGAACAATTATCTTAATTACAACCTCTACCTCTTACTTTCTACCCCCTTATTTCTCTATCTCTTTTCCATCCTCCTCAATCTGCGCCCCCGGCAGAAGAGGAATTATTTCATCTTCGGCTTCCTGCTGGAAGCCCTTGTCATCGGTAACTTTTTCTTTGTACAGGGCCCCTGGGAATTCAACACCTATGGCAACCTCCTGATCCAGGCAACCTATATCATCCTTTCCTGTCTCGCCCTCGCCCGGCTGACCATCGGCAAGGATGACGATGCCCATATCCTCCAGGACCCCAGGTTCTGTATCAATGCGATGATCCTCCTTTTCAGCATGGTCACGATGATCGTCCTTGGTTCACAGAAATATATTAAGCTGCATCATATAGAAATTCACCACAAAGTGTTATATTTTGCTGTAATGCCAATTGCCAACGCCGTTCTTTATACGGGTTACAGCTGCGCCTTTTTCTTATGTCGGATGCAAATCAGCAAATAACGTCGACTATCGTCGCAGTGCTTTTTATACTGCTCTTCTTTGGCGTCTTATTCCTGGTGATGTTGATCTACTACAACTACCGTCGCCGGCAGACATCCGTAGAGAAGAAGGAGATGAAGGCACAGTTCGACCAGCAGCTGATGCTGGCCCGCCTCGAAATGCAGGAGCAGGCCTTTACCCATATCAGCGAAGAGATCCATGACAATGTCGGTCAGCTCCTCAGCCTGGCCAAGATCCAGCTCAGCAGCATCGGCGAATTTGACCCTCCCGACTTCGAGACCATTTCAGCCGCAAAAGACAATGTCGCACGCGCCATCCGCGATCTGCGCAACCTCGCCAAAAGCCTCCACACCGAACATATCCGCACCCTTGGCATCCGCCAGGCCGCCGAAGAAGAAGGCCAGCGGATCTCGAAGGCCGGCTCCCTTTCCGTCTCCGTCACCTCGGAGGGCAACGAACACGACATCCCCGAAGACAAACAGCTCATCCTCTTTCGCATCATCCAGGAATGTCTTCAGAACTGTCTCAAACACGCCGAGGCCACCTTTGTAAATGTCGGTTTTACCTGGTATCCCGACCAGCTGCGCGTCCGCGTTCGCGACGATGGGAAGGGCTTTGACCCGGAAGCTACATTTCAGTCCCGTTCTGGCGGACTCGGGCTACAGAATATCCGCAACCGAGCCCGGCTCACCGGAGGATCGGGGATCATTGCCAGCGCCCCCGGGGAGGGAACGACCGTGACAGTGATGATGCCGTATGATTAGGAATAGGCAACTTAACCGGGGCTTAACAACAAATCATAAAAAGTCTCGTTCTAATTGCACATCTTTGACTGACTGATGTTCCGGGACGTTTGGAACCATCACATCTCAGACAGGCTCTATACCGCCAGCACAGGACAACGCTTCGAAGAACTAGCTCCACCGATCATTTTTACGGGAATATCAGCACAACTTATCCATACTTTTTTGAAGCTAACCAATATGTATTTATCAGCCCCTCCAACCCGAGTGCACCACCGCGTCCTGAAAGCCTGCTGTCCGCTTATCGCCAGCCTGCTGTTTTTCTGTCTCCGGACTACGGCACAGCCCTTCTCCCTTCCCCACGCCTACGCTCACAATGATTATTGGCACAAGCGCCCGCTGCTGGATGCCCTCGATAACGGCTTTACCCATGTGGAAGCCGACATCTACCTGCGGCACTCCCGGCTGGTCGTTTCACACAATCCTCCTTTTTTCAGAAGGAGACATACGCTCGATGAACTCTACTTCCGTCCCCTGTTGCAGCGATTCATACAGGACAGCGCACATCAGCAGTCGCCGATGGATACCATCGTGCTAATGATAGACATCAAATCCAAAAGCGGCAGGACCATAAGAGCGCTAAATCGTTTTCTCGACAAATACAAGCCTGTCTTGTCAACTTATGAGGACGGTAAAGTCACCATACGAAACCTGACACTTGTCATCACCGGTCATCGCGGGCCGTGCAGTCCGGATAACAATGGCCCGAAATACCTGTTCTTCGATGCCGATCTCAAAAAGCTGGATCACCAACAGGAACCCTCCGATCTTTACCTCACTGCCAGCTGCAGGTATTCCAGTCTCATCAGCTGGAAAGGAAGGGGCCAGATACCTCCCATCCAGCAACACCGGCTGAAGAGCCTTATCGAACAGGCCCATTCCATTGGCGCCAAGGTCAGGCTCTGGGGCTCGCCCGATAACACGCCCGTCTGGAACTTTCTGATGCGCTGTGGTGTAGACCTTATCAATACAGATAAGCTGGTGAATCTGAGAAATTATTTTGTGAACAATGCGGTCAATGAACAGTTGCATACCGACTGATATTCATTGTTCGGCCTCATTCTAGTCTTATTCAAACTTTACCGAATTGATTTTCGTGCCCGGAGGTAGGTTTTTAACCTGGTTATAGATCTGGTATTGCATTTCCCAATGGACCTCAACATTTGAAACCTGAAAATTGGAAGCATCGTCAGTTCCTCCCAGAAATAGAGGCACTTTATGCGCAATACATTCGTCATAAGAGATTTTGATCACACCCAACTCTTTCAAAAAAAAATCAAAAGCATTTTCGGAGACTGTTTCATCCCTGTTTACTACCATATCCCTGTTATGAAATGACACAATATCTCCCTCAATTTCATAACCCCCGATAGTTGAGGGATCGAACATCATTATCACCTTGCTGTTTGAAATATTAATAGAGTACTGTCGGCCAAGCCAGTCAAATCCAAAAGGATAAATTTTTCCGCCATAACCGGTAAAATAATTATTAAGGATTTCCGACCAAAATACACAAGTCCTCGCAGTATGTACCCGGTATAGCCCCCTGTTTACAGTGGCGCCGCCACATTCCCGAAAAAGAATTTCTACTTCGGTATTGCGAATTTTTTCCAGGCTGCTTTCTATTGAAGTCTTATTTATCCCGATCAGATTATTTTCTAAAAAGGCTTCGTACATGTTGATTGTTATTGAGAGATTGGCGAAATAAGATTTCCCGCCTTAATAAATCGGTTTCTCAGGCCAGGGGCTCTGGGGGGCATCAAGACTAACCACTGTTCCCGCGTCGGTCAAAGTCGCCCCCGGGGAGGGACGGCGGAGACGGTAATGATGCCTAATGATTGAGAGTTTTCAATTTATATCCTTTAATTATGTTTAGGTTTGACCTTGTGAAATGCCTCGGGGTTTTCAGATAGCTTATAATATTTATTATTATCGATTTGAATACCTGCTATCTTTCCTGATTTCGTTACCTTACATTTTGTAACGACAAAGGGATCTTTCGAGCCGGCGGAATCTATTTGAGTGATCGTTTGGACCTTCCCTCCTTCCAGTACAAATGCAGACCGCTGAAACCCCGGGCTGCCTTTTGTAAAGTAGCCTCCTATGATCTCGTCCCTTGATTGAACAGTCATGAACAACAGACCGTTCCCGAATCGATAGTGCCCTCGAAGTGCCAACACCCTTTGTGTATCATCATACTCACTAAAATTCAATATGAACTTCCCATCCGGAAAAAATTGAAAGTTCTCCCGCAGGGCGTCTCCAACCCTGGCGTTGTCAATCTGCCATACTCCTATTAATTGTTGCTGACGAATGGTGGAGTCGACATTTTGTGCAAAGGTTGCGAAGTAAAAAACAGAAAAGCAACTGAGAATAAGGATTTTTTTCATTTCTTATTTATTTGTTAATCAACTCATTGTGACGTACTAAAAGGACCAAAAGAAGCCAGGCTCTTTGGTGTAACAAATGGAGCCAAAATAAAATATTGGACTTGAGATGCAGCATCGGCACTAAAAATATGTTTCGTTCCATCGTCTTTCGAAATTCCCAAAAAACCATTTGTGCTACCTATGTTTGCTATCTGGCCTTTTGCCCTGTTCGTGCCTACCGAAAAAGTTGCAAGATGCCCATGTTTGCGCTGCCCCTTCTCATTAAAATTGGGGTTTATATAACCTAATATTGCCACCCCCCCCTTTGCTGCCGTAGCATCTGCGGTGGCTTTGTCTGTTGTGGTCAACAAGGTTGAAGATTCCAGTTTTGGCACAACATCATTTGCCAAACCAGGCTTAACTATTCCGGCTGAGTTATCAGTTGCTGATTGGACGGTACTCAAAACATTCATTGTTGCATAATTACAATACGTGCTGCCATCAGGTTCCAATGAAGGATTGGAAAGGTTTAAATTTTGCTGTTCCTGTATAGCCGTTGTGAGGTTAACTGTATTTTCACCACTTTTGCCAGACACGTCGATATTGAAACCAGTAAATACATAATGAAGATGAACGCCATCGTCAGTTTGCTGATATTGTGCAGTTGAGCCATCGTCGACGTGTTTGAGAAGCTTACCCTTTTTGTCCTTAAAATCCGAAGTCGACTCCATTCCATCGGGATCGATATTGCGTATAGGGTTATCTTCTGCATAGGTATAGACCGACCATTTTCTGGAATTTTCACTTTTGGGATCTACGACATTCCATCTTCCTATCTGTGGGTCCAACAATCTTGCTCCATAATCATACTCCTCCAAACCACTTCCATCGAGAAACTCCTGACTATACAGCTCCTTCCCGTTATACCGGAATTTATTGGGTGCATATTGGGATTTGATCGCCTGATCGCTTATCCCCGCCATCGTCAACCCGAACGGATAGTAATGTGTCTCCTCCAACATCGGCCCTGAATAATGGCATACACTTAGATTATCAAAGAACACATCCCAGTCCTTCGTCTCATTGCTCACCCAAATATACAAATATCCGCTGTGATGTATGCCAACCCCCTGTCCCATCGTACCCAATATATCGCCGGCACCTACCGGTTGCGCCCCGCTTTGCCCCCCACTACTGACATAATTGAACTGGTTGTCCAGGAGCATCCAATTGAGGTATGCCTTTGGCCTACCAACCACATCGGCCTCATTAGCCGGCAGGAAACTATTTAATGCGCTGTGGTGTAGCCCTTATCAATACAGACAAGCTGGTCAACCTGAGAGACTATTTTGTCAACAACGGCGTCAATGAACAGTTGCACACCGACTGATCAATCGCTCCCGAAGCTACGGTGATGATGCCTTATGATTAATAATTTCCCTTAGTGCGGAAGAACATATCCGGATTTTGAAGGGGTTGCAGTTTGTCTTTTGAGTATATTCCCTCTTTTGTCATACCAGGTCCATAGAACCATTTCTTCTTTCAAACGAACTCCGTAAGCAGTACCCCCGTCTTCCAGCCATATCTTGTACGGGAAATCCATTTGCCCCTGATAATGCGAATAATATTTTAAGGTGTCTCCATTTTCTTTAAAAATATATTCATATCCAACCAACGTATCCATATGAAAAGTCGCACTTCTCAAAATTTTCCCGTTGTTTTGCTACAACTCTCTTGGCTGGCGACTTGCAGGAACTAATGTAACACGTCAAAATTATAAACAATGAGAAGGGTAATCCGGCTGTTACCATGCTTTGCAAACTTTCATTTTTTTATGATCAATTTTGATAAACAAAAAACAACAAGTAAAACTAATGTACCAATTATACCAAATATTGAATCACTCATAAATCAGTAAAATTCATTTATGGGAGTTCCACCCGCCTTTTCCTTGACAACCCTATCGCAACCCCCAGCCCCGCCATCACCACAACCATCGCAAACGCATAAATATATCTTATCCCAAAATTACTGGCGACAAATCCAATCAACGGCCCGGTAACCCCCAGTGACAGATCGATAAACAATCCATAACCACCCAGCGCAGCACCTTTATTGGAAGCCGGCACCAACCGCACAGCCTCTACACCCAATGCAGGGAAGATCAGCGAAAACCCAAGTCCCGTCAGACCCGCACCGGCCAACGCCATCCATGGATTCCCCGCCTGCCATAACACAAACAGCCCCGCTGTCTCCACCACAAGACAGATAATGGCCGTTCGCAGACCACCATAGCGGTTGATCGACGGACCAAAGATCAGCCGCCCGATGATGAACAATATGCTGAATAAAGACAGACTCAGCACAGCGCCATCCCAATGGAGGTATCGGTAGTATAAGGTAATAAAAGTGGAGATGGCGCCAAACCCCAGTCCGCTCATCGCAAGCGTGATACCATACGGTGTCACTTGTTTCAATACCGTCAAAAAGGGTTGTCTTTCCTTTGCTGTCTTTCCTTTTAATGCTGTCCTCTTCTTTGCATAGATCAGACCAGTGAGCCCCACCGCGACGATCAACAGCCCGATGACCCCAAGTCCAAAATGACGTTGTAAGATCACACCGCAGGGCGCACCCACCGCCAACGCACCATAGCTGGCAATCCCATTAAAGGATATAGCACGAGCCGTCTCTTCTTCACCCACCGCCAGTATGGCCCAGTTGATAGGACTCGCACCGACAAGACCTTCGCCAACGCCGGTGACCAGCCGGGTACATAATAAGGCAATAAGGCTTAGAGCCGGGTGATGACGCAACAAAGCAGCTACAAACAACAGGACCCCGCTGATGGTGAACCCGGTCATACCCAGGACAACGGCGGGCTTCGGTCCCCGCTTGTCCACGATGCTACCGGCATAACCGCGAAAGAAAAAGGTCGTTACATATTGTGTGCTGATGACAAGCCCGGCGACCATCGTGCCATAACCAAGGTCCTGGTCGATAAAGACCGGAAGTATGGCGAGTGCGAGGCCAATAGTAAAATATCCGATAAAAGTAAAGGCGACATACCCAAGTATTCTTGAACGAACCATCCCCGCAAATATACGCATCACTTCCCTACCTTGAGCGCTGCCCCCGATCGCCCCCACCTCCTCCTCACATAAGCATAAGCCTTCTTCTCCTGCTCCGACTTTGGCTGCGCCACCGCCAGGTAACGGCGATAGTAAGCCCTCGCCATATTCATATCATGCAAACCCGTCTCACAAAGCCGCCCACAATTATATAATGTTATCGGATCCTTAAAAAGATAATACGCTGAATCGTTGTTGGCCAGCGCCTTCTTATAATCCTTCAACGCCTCATAATTGTCGCCACGCGCATCAAGATACCATTCTGCCGTAGACGAGATAGCCTTTGACAACGCAATAGTCAGCAATTCATTGCTCCTCGGATATTCTTTTAGCTTTGCATAGGCCCTCGCGGCATAATAGTAGACCGATTCGAGTTCCAGTCCCATCTCCAGCATATGATCGCAGATCCGGATACAGTCCCCGTATTTTTGGAGATCATAGTAGGACAAGGCCAGCCAGGTCAGCGACACCACCGATGGATCCCCCAATCGTACCAGCCTTTCACCCGGTAATACAACCGCGGCATAGTCCTGTGCCTGGTAGGCGCTGCGCAATCGTAACTTTAACAGAGCGACATTCAGCGAATCGCTGATCAATGCATAATCAAGGATGGTATCCGCTCTTGCGTTGAGTTTCTTATCGATGAGCACGTCGGCCAGTCCGGCCACGGTCTTCATGTCTCCTGGCATCAGCGTATAGGCGCTGTCCAGGTAGACAAGAGCGCTGTCCGGTTTATTCTTCCGCCGCCAACAATCCCCAACCGTCCGCCACCACATCGCCCGACGTGGCTGCAAAGTCAGTAGACGCCGCGCGTATCCCAGTGCCTCACCTCCGCCGGTCTCACCCAATTCAAGCAGGACCAGGTAATGCAGGGCCGAAATATTGTTGGAGTCCACCGCCACCGCCCGCCGAAAACAGTTGCCCGCTTCCCGGGTCCTATCACTCATATAATACGCATAACCCGCCCAACCCAGTACGGTCACATTGCCCGAGTCGGCCTGCAAAGCAGGTGAGAGATAGTCGAGGGCCTCCGAGTATTCCTGGTTTTGAAAATAGTCCATGACGCGGGATTTGTCTACGACCCCCGGTTGTTGCACAGTCGCAGCAACAGGTCCCTGTCTGCTAGCAGCCCCCGGTAGTCCGACCTCCACGGCGATGGTCTGAGCCCAGACTCCAATAAAAAATAAATTGGCAACGGCGGTGGTAAGAATTTTTTTTCTCATAACCCCGGTGATGCACACCACAAAAAATTCCATAAAAAGGGTGTTTTTCACGTTGGCTGGACCTGTCCAACGCAGTATCTTTTCAACATGACCCCACACCTACCACCGATCTGCCGGCTGGCCCTGTGCCTGCTGTGCTTCCACACCTTTACCGCCCGTGCCCAGGATTTGGAGATGTTATCCCGCCCTACCCGGCTAAAGGCGCTGCTTTCGGACACCAGCTCCGCTTATCCAATGCCAAGACACCGATTAAGTGAACAGGTTTTCTATTTCGAATGGGACTTGCTGATGAATCCTATCTATGCCACACAGATCACCAGCAGGTACAAACTGAACGGCGTACCGAAGAACATCCAACCCAGACCAAAATTCTATGCCCTTGTTCCCGGACAGAACGCCTTTCTCGGCAGCGCATTTACGGATGAGGCCAACAACTACTATGCAAGCTTCCGGATGCCCTGGTTCGAGAGATCCCGCATGGCCTTGCTTCACAATGTCCGGCTTATCTTTGGCTTCACGCATGACAAGTTGCAGACCAACTCCGATCAGGAATACTATAAGTATGGCGATGGAGGTACTCAAGTGACCCTGATGCTCGAGAAGAATCTTACGCCGGATAATAGTTGGGACAACTATCGTCGCTTCCGGCTCATTTTTAATTGGAACGTACAGGCGGGGCTATTTGCTTCGCTGGCCAAGATAAGGACCCACATGATCTATCAGGGTGATACGATCGTGGAGGCTGGCGGTAGTCGTCTTCAACTTCCCGATCCCCGCTCGGGTTGGGGAGCAATAGCGGCTTCCAATATAGAAGTGGGTGTCCCCTTGTATGTCAGCAAATCCTCTTCCCTAACTGGTAGTAAGGCCAAAAAGGAATCTACGATCAATCGAATCTTACAGCATCTTGGCCTTACCATCGGTGCCCGGGTGATGACGGAATTCCTGCATTCCGGGACGGATGTCACGGTCAACGGAAAATCCGGCTACCACCTTACGACCAACAACTTCGTCGCTTCATTCTGCGGTCCCGTCATCGGTATTAAACTAATCGATAAACTCTAACCCCATGCGTTGTATACTGCTATTTTTACTCGGCTATTTGCTCACCCTTGAAGCATCGGCACAAAAGACTTTCGCCCGGCAGAAGGATTCTGTCCAAAAAGAAGACCACGACCAAAACCTTTACACGCTTCGGAAATACAGTTTTAGTCTGGCCTCCAATCCTTATGTCAATATTACCAATGGGGGAGGGAATTACTTGTTCGGAGCTACAGAATTTACCTTCTCCGATCGACTGCGCTGGCTTGATCCTACCGGGATCTCCAGTGGAGAATTGAATATCGGTATTTCATTCTCCCCCTACCAGGGCGCAAAGCTTAACCTGGGCCTGGATTATCTCCTGCTTCACAAGAATCACAAAGCCAATCTCTATTCCGGCTTTCAGTTTTCCCAGGGCCTCAAGCAGCTAACAGATATGGGAACCGGCACTTTTGTACAAGTGGGCTATCATAGCTATATCACGCCTTACATGGGTTTTGTGTGGTGGCCCTGGAAAGCCAATGAACTCTTTACACCGGAGGGAGAGTTGAACCAGGCTTACCTGAGACCACGGATCTCACAGCTATTATATTTCAAGCTGCAGGCTGGCTACTCCTTTCTACTAAACACTCGTGTCGATGTCGCGGAGAACGGGACTATTACAGACCCTCATCTTTACCAGGTCATAAGGAATAATACGGCCAGTACACTGACATTCCGGATTTGTATCGGCATCAACATTCCCACTTACAATGATAAAGCCAGGGGCAAATATCTGCAGACGGCGAATAAGCTGCAAGAGCTGCAATAGTTAAAACATAAAATATATTTCCACTACATAACGAATAATAATTACATTATGCTATCTTTGCGGAAGTATTTACTAACTATTAAATTCAAACAAAATGGCAAAAGCAAAGAAAGCCGCTAAAAAAGCAGCTCCCAAAAAAGCAGCTAAGAAAGCAGCCCCTAAGAAAGCAGCAAAAAAAGCAGTAAAGAAAGCCGCTAAGAAAGCAGCCCCTAAGAAGGCCGTGAAAAAGGCAGCTAAGAAAGCAGCTCCCAAGAAGAAAGCAGCTCCTGCTAAGAAGAGCACAACTACTCTGTAGTACTAACCGCTACAATAAGAAAGAACCTCCGAGTCTACTGATTTGGAGGTTTTTTCATTTTATTACCTTACCAGCACCACTGTGCCTCTTCGCCCAAACACCCCGCCAGTCGGGCATTCCATCTCCACATAATATACATATGCGCCCACCGGACCCGGCTGCCCATGGACCGTCCCATCCCAGCAGTTGACCGCATCCGCAGGATAAAAATTATTCCTCTCCCAGACCTTCGTACCCCATCGGTCATAGATCACCAGATGCTTCACCTCCCCAATACCCAACACAACAAACCGATCATTCTTCCCATCCCCATTTGGTGAAAAAGCATCCGGGATCCTTACATTCAATTCCACACAAAGGATCTTCGCCTCCACCGTATCGGTTGCCATACAGCCCACCGAATTCTTTACCAGCACAATATATTCCTCCGGTTTCTTTGGCGAGCTGATGGGCTGCGAACAGGATGTACAGCTCAAATAATCCGCCGGTGTCCATTTCCATTCCGTCACATCCGCACTACCCGTCGCCTGCAAGATCACCGGATTACCCGCCAACACTTCCACATCCGGCCCCGCATTCACCGTCGGCACCGGCAACACCGTGACCTTGATCAGGGCCGTATCACTAAAACATTGATGGATGTCCCGTCCGATCACCGTATAAATACCCGAAGCAGATGGCCGCGCCGTCACAACCCCAGGATTATTCGAGCCCATCACATCATCGATCCAGTAATAAATATCCGCACCCTTTGCGACGAACTGCACCGTCTCTCCATCACAGACGGATGTCGAATCCGGTGTCACCGTCACCTTTTGCTTTGATACCACAGCCACGGTTATGGACGTCGTATTCTGACAACCCGCGTCGTCGGTAGCCAGGATCTGGTATAGGGTAGACACCGTAGGGGAGGCCACCGGCGCAGCGACATCCGTCCGGTCCAACCCTGTCGCAGGACTCCATAGATACGTGCTGGCCCCCGAAGCCGTTAGTGTCATCGAGCTGTTGTCACAAAGAAAAGGAGAAGGCGGATCGACCACGACCCTGGGCAAGGCATGCACCTGCAAGTTTACCGCCGTATTGGCCGCCATCGAGCAGCCAAACGTATCCGTGACAATAAGCCGCGCCGTAAAATCCCCCGCCAATGTATACGTATGCGTCATCACCGAATCCGGGTAGACACCGGCACTAACACTCCCATCCCCAAAATCCCAGGTATAGGACCTGGCACTGGTGGCGCTTGCCTGGTAGGTCTCGGCCTGACCAAGACAGATAAGCGGCAAAGCAGAAGACAGATCGGCCTTCGGCTGCCGGACAAAGACCGAATCGATATAGGTCGCGGTGAGTCCATTATACCCCTGTACAAACAAGGTGACGATATATCTCCCCGGCGTTGTATATACATGACTGGGCGTATTCAAGTTCCCCGCCGTCCACCCGTCCCCAAAATCCCAACTGACGCTCATATAATTGGAAGAGGTATTATAAAATTGTGCCAGAACAGGCGGACAGCTCGCCGTACCCACATAGGATGCCGCGACCTGAAAATGACTGTTAAAATTCTTTACCGTTATCGTCGCGACAGCACTGCCGACACAGGCATTGGGATTGCCCGCATCCTTCGCATCCAGCCTTACCGTATATACACCCGGCACCGTATAGGTATGATAGGGACTATAGTCCGACGAGCCCGACCCATCCCCAAAATCCCAGGTCCACACGAGATTGGTGGTGCCGTAAGTGTTGGTCGAATTACTGAAGTAAATAGTCGAGTTTAGATTGACTCTAATGTCCGAAGGCGTAAAACTCACCTTTGGCCCATTCACCGATACATAACTCAGATTTGCCCCGCTGGAGATGGTACAACCCACGGCATCGGTGACGGTCAGCCGAACGGGATACTGACCCGGGTCGTGATACGTATGGGAGATGGTCCCGCCTATTTGCGAAGCGCTCTGCCCATCCCCGAAATCCCAGCGCTCAGAGAGAATGGAATTATTCACACCGGGTGTAGAGCCGTCCCTGAGAGTCACCGGTGACTGATAACAATGGTTGTCACTGGTCACTGTAAAGGCCGCCGTCGCAGATCCCCGGATAGTCAGCGGGAGGACATTGCTGACGTCGGTACATCCGAACCCAAACGACGTCGTGATAACCTGCAGCCCGCTCTTACCCGCCGTGAAACCACTCAAGGTCCAGTGAAAGGCCCCATTGTAATACGGCTGATAAGAAGTCGTATAGACAGCCGAACCCGTAAAAGGCGTTCCATCTCCATAAAGGAATTGCGGAGTATAGTCATCATTATAGCCGCTGTTGATCTCATACGGATTGCGTTCCATAGCCAGCTGGACATCCAGCGTGCTGCCAATACAGGCGAAGCTACTGCTGGCACTCAGCTTCGGCTGTTGCTTCTTCAACACCAGCACCCGATCCGAATTACTATTGCTGCACTGGCTGTTGCTGGCCGTCACCTCGGGATAGTACGTCCCCGTATTCGCATAGGTATGGTTCACCTGTGTCGTGCCGGCACCCGTCGTCACGGTGGTACCATCGCCAAAATTCCAGAGGATGCTGGTCGCTGAACCCGGCGTATAGGTAAAGGTCACCAGGCCCCTGTCCCCATTACAGGTATTGCTATGCGTCCCATAAGTACCCGGAGCAGGCAGGACCGTGATATAATTTGTTTTTGTCACCGTTGCCTGACAGCCGCCCGCATTCTTTGCCGACAGTGTCACCGAATACGTGCCCGCGCTGTTATAGGAATAGAACGGCGAAGCAGATGTCCCCCCATCCCCAAAGGCCCAGCTGACAAAGGTGGCACCCGAAGAAGCCAGCGAAGGGCTATTGAACGTCACCGTAGTACCCACACATGCCGTCGTCGCCGTCGCCGAAAAATCCAGTGAGAAAGGATTGCTTATCGTCACAGAGTTATAAGTGACACTGCCGCTGCAACCGTTGAGATCCGTATAGTATAGGGTCGGCATACCCGATGTCGTATAGGTATGTGTTGGCGCCGCATCGGTACTCGCCGGCGAGCCGTCCCCAAAATCCCAATGCCAGGACTGTAGCAGGTTCTGATCCCGGATGGCATAAGACTTCGTGATCGCCGTCTGACAGCTTGCATTCGGAGTCGTGCTGGTCTCGTAAATAGAGACCGATGGCTTATTGACATAGACCTGTTCAAAGACAGTGTTGGTACAGCTGTTGGCATTGGTCACCGTCAGTCGTACCGTAAAATACTGGTTGTAGGGAAAGGTCTGCGTGATAGTCGGCGTAGGAGAGCTGATGTCATTGCTCCCATAGATATAGGTGTTGAAGTTCCAGCTCCAGGTTGTCGCGTCGGGTGTCTTGTCGGTAAACTTGACACTTACTCCGCTGCAGTTTTGCGTAATGTCCTGATCGAACGGGACGACGGCGGGGACCGGGTTCACGGAAAACGTATGGGTCGCCGACTGCGGACAAGTACCAAAGACATTGCTCAGCTGTATCGTATGCGCCCCCGGCGTGGAAAAGGTATATTGTAAGGGACTATAATATGCAACCGTTAAACCATCTATCGACCAGACCCTGCTGCTCGCGACGGGTGAGCTCCGGTCCGTAAAAATAAAACTGGTATTCTGGCAAACGGCCGCGGAAGGCACATCAAAGTCGGTGCTATAGTTGGCGACATTCAAAAAGTTCAGCTGTGAGCTGGTAGCCGAACAACCTTCGGAAGTAGTGGTGGTCAGCTTCACCGTATAAGTACCTTTCTGCGTATAGGAATGACCGGGATTGGCCAGCGTAGAGCCAGTCCCATCTCCAAAATCCCATTGCCAGGTCAGAGGTCCCGGCCCGCTGCTGTTGCTGGTGAACTGTACCGGGTCGGTCACGAGGCAAAGCACTTGTTTGTCGGATGTAAAGGCCGATGTCGCGGGCGTCCGCACCGTCACAGCCACCGGCAGGGACACCGTATCCGTACAGCCATAATTGTTGGTGACGGTCAGACTCGCCGGTCCCGTGAATGTTTTTTGATAGACATGCTGCGTTGTTGCGCTGCCGGTCTGCGTCGTCGATCCATCCCCAAAGTCCCACAACCAGTTGACGATGGAGCCGGGGGCGGTACCCGTAAAAGAAATGGGTTGTGGACCACAGACCGAATTTGGCGTATAGGAAAAGGAAGGCTTTGAATGAGGATAGACCGTCACCGTGTGGGAGGTCGTAGATACAGCGCCGCCGTCGGTAACGGTAAGCGTGACGGTATAGTCGCCAACATCCGTATACACCGCCTGTGCGTCCTTTGCCGGAGAGGTATTGCCGTTGCCGAGATCCCATTGCCAGGTCGCGGACGATGATGCACCGGTGGTCTGATTGGTAAACCTGACGATGAGGGGTGAACAGCCGCCTGGCTTATCAGAAATAAAACCCGGCCTCAGCTGCGCGAACGCCGGCAGGCAAGCTACGATTGACAGGAAAAGGAGTATCGATACGGGGCGGGACATTGGTGTTGCTAAAATAGTAAAAGGACACGAGAGATGCAATTCTGGCCTTTTATTTGCCCTGCAAATAATATGACCACTAAACAAAGCGCAGGTATACTTTTATACCGTCGCAACACCGACTCCCTGGAAGTCTTTCTCGTCCACCCCGGCGGCCCCTTTTGGAAGAACAAGGACGTCGGCAGCTGGACCATCCCCAAGGGCGAATTTACCAGCGAAGAACCCGCGCTGGATGCAGCCATCCGTGAATTTCGGGAAGAGACGGGCTTTGTGCTCAAAGGCCCTTTTCAGGCGCTGAGCCCTATCCGGCAAAAGGGGGGCAAACGTGTTTATGCCTGGGCCTCCATCGGAGATATCGATCCATCCGCCATCGTCAGCAATACCTTTGAACTGGAATGGCCGCGCAATTCGGGCCGGCAGGTGAGCTTCCCCGAGGTTGACAAGGCAAGGTGGTTCTCGCTTATCGACGCCAGGGAGATGATCAACCCAGCGCAAATTGCCTTCATCGAAGAATTGGAAGAGACAGTTTAGTTTTTTATTGCCTTATGCACCGCCTCACAAAGCATCCCATAATCCCGTTTGTTCGCATACTCTATCACCACTCCAAGTATCCCCTTCAGCATACGGAACGCATGCGGCTTGGTAATAAAACACAAGGCGCCCATATCCCGCGCCGTCTTCACATCCCTCAGGTTTGACGAAGTGGAATACATGATCACGGGGATATGTTGCAGCTCCGCTTCCTTCTTGAGACGCGTGAGGAACTGCCAGCCGTTCATTACCGGCAGGTTGATATCCAGGAAGATCAGGTCCGGCTCTTGGGTGCTCTGCTGAAGCCTTGCAAGCCCTTCCTCCGCATCAGTCGCCTGATCGCAAATAATACCAGGCTCTACCAGTGACAAAGCCTCAGAGAACAATTCCCTGTCATCCCTATCATCATCGATCAATAAAAAACGCTTCACCATATTTACTATAACTGATTATAAACTTTTTCGATGCTGTATAAGAGGCAGCCGGATCACAAACACCGCCCCCTTGTTCTTTTCCCCCGTAGCCCTGATACTGCCCTGGTGCCGATCGACGATCTTCCTGCACAATGCCAGCCCCAGCCCCGTCCCCTCATACTTATCCTTAGCATGTAACCTTGCAAAAGTATCAAAGATCCTGTCCGTATGCTCTTGCTCGAAGCCGATTCCATTGTCAGTAAGGGTTATCTCTGCCATCGCCTCAGTACTACCTTCCTCTTGCAAAACCTTTGCCACGACTTCTATCACCGGTGGCACACCTACCCGGGCAAATTTTAAAGAATTGTTAATCAGGTTGTAGAACAGCTGATAGATCAGCACCGACGCCCCCTCTACCTGCAGCAGCCTACCCCTGACCAGGCTTGCTCTTTTGTCTGCTATCGTGACCTCGAGGTCGATCTCGATATTGGCAAAGACAAGGTTGAGGTCTATCGGTTCTATCGTCTGTTCGCTGCCATTCAGGATGGAATAGGCCAGCACCCCTTCGATCATGGAATACATCCGCGCGGTAGCCTGGTCTATCTTATGCAGAAATACCCGGCCCTGCTCGGGCAGCCCGGCGCCATATTCGTCCCGCAGACGGCTGCTAAAGATCCTTATCTTTCGCACGGGTTCCTTTAGATCATGACTAGCAACATGAGCAAATTGCTGCAAGTCCTCATTAGATTTTTGTAGCGAGCTATTGAGGTCTTTCAAAGCGACGTTGAGTTCCCGCAGCTCCCCGGTCCTGATCCGGACTTCTTCCTCCAGCCTGCCCGCGTGTTCGGTACGGCTTCTGGCGATGCGGATATTCGCATCCACCCTTGCCAGCAATTCCTTTGCAGAGAAGGGTTTCACGAGGTAGTCGTCGGCGCCCGCGTCCAGCCCCTCGATCTTTGCCTCGTCACCGGCCCTTGCCGACAAAAAGATCACGGGAGTATGTTTGACCCCAGGGTGGCCGCGGACCTTCTCCAGCAAACCAAAGCCATCCATCACCGGCATCATGATATCGGAGAGCAGGAGGTCCGGTCGGAACTCCTGCATTTTGAGAAAGGCCTCTTCGCCATTGATGGCCGTTATGACCGTAAACTGCGTTGACAGCAGTCGTTGTACATATTCCCGCATGTCTGCGTTGTCGTCCACCAGCAGGACAGTGCCTCCGGCGCGGGCGCCATTATTTCCGCGGGCGCCAATATTTTCCGGATTATCAACTTCTTTATCTTCTGATAACCCCGGCAGCCATTTCAGGGCTTCGGCCACAAAACTCTCGGTGTGCTTCAGCACCGGTTCCGACAAAACGACAATCTTATCTACCGGCAGATGATCCTTCCCCACTGGGATAGCTATCGTAAAGATGGAGCCTACTCCGGGAGTGCTGGTCACCGTTATGGTCCCCTGGTGTAGTCTTACCAGCTCTTTCACCATCGCAAGACCGATACCCGTACCCTCCTGGCTTCTTCCCTGCACGGTCTCGATACGATGGAACCGGTCGAAGATCATACCCAGCTGTTCCTCGGGTATGCCTACGCCCGTATCCGAGACCCGTACCAGGATCTCGGCACCTGTCTGTTCCACATGTACGGCTATCGCCCCCCCGTGGCTATATTTGAATGCGTTGGAGACAAGATTCAAAACGATCCGCTCCCACTGATCGACGTCTACATATACGTCATCTGTTATCGACCCACAGGAGATCGTCAGCTCCATCCCCGCCCGCTCTACGGCGCTGCGGAATGAAGAGGCCAGATCCCTTGTCAGCGCATATATATCCACCCGACTATACTGTCCCTCCATCCTACCCGCCTCGATCCGTGAAAAATCCAGGAGGGTGTTGACCAGCTTTTGCATACGCAGCACATTCCGATAAGCCACACCCATCCGGTATCTGTTGATGTCTTTTGACTCCGGATCATTGAGCACGTCTTCTATCGGGCCGAGCAGCAAGGTCAGCGGCGTACGGAACTCATGGCTGATATTGGAAAAGAAAGTGGTCTTTGCACGGTCGATCTCCCGCAGCGCCGCTGCCTTTTTGCGCTCGGCATCCAATGCCTGGAGATCGGCAAGGCTGTTGGCGATCTGGTCCGCCGCCAGCGAGAAAAAGCCCGTGTATTTTTCATCCGGTAATCGATACGGATTGATGCCTACCACCAGGAAACCCGACGCCTCGCGATTACCCGGCTGGAAGATCGGCAGGATGACCCCCTTATGCGGAGTGATCTCCCAGACACCCTTCGTCATATTGCTGACCTTCTCACCCATGTCCTCTACGACCTGTAGTCTGCGGTTGGTCACAGCCAGCTCGCAGTCAGCAGCAAGACTCCCTTCTTCCCCCACCATCCGAAATTCTACAAAGGGGAAATCATATGGGTTCTCTTTCAGCGTCAGTATCGACCGGGTGATGTCGTCCTGTATCGATCGGGGATCCGAAAGGCGCTTGCCCAGCTGCATGAGGGTCCGCAACTGTCGTTCGCCGATGATCTTTTCGGTATCATCGCTGTTGGCGCAGATCATACCTGCCGTGCCCCCATCATCACCGGGGATCGGCGTATAAGAGAAAGTATAATAAGTTTCTTCGGGATAACCATTACGCTCCATGATCAGGAGCTGGGACTCTCTATAGGTCCCCTCGTCTTTTTCCATTACCGCATGCAACATCGGGGCGATATCACGCCAGATATCTTTCCATACCACAGAGGCTGGTTGTCCGAGGGCCCAGGGATGTTTGCCACCGACTATCGCCTTATAAGGATCATTATAGAACTTGATCAGCTGTTTGCCCCAGCCGATCCAGATAGGCTGACGGGAGATCAGCATGATACGAATACAGGTGCGCAAACTTTGCGGCCATGTATCTACAGGCCCCAGTGGGGTTGCGGACCAATCAAAGTCGCGGATGCGTTGTCCCATTTCGCCTCCGCCCGATAAAAATTCAGGAATTGCCATACTACGGTTACAAAGTAAAAATAAGAACTTTAGATCTTAAAAAACACGAAATTCAGGTGGCACGGGGATTGCATAGCCGCAAAAAAAAAGAGCGAAGTCATTTGACTCCGCTCGAGGTATGGGGTTGAGGGGTTAGTATTTTACTTCTTTTTATCCTTTGGATAGTTCATCAGGATCATCTCTACGCGCCGGTTCTGGGCCATCCCTTCGGGAGTATCATTGGTCGCGAGAGGTTTCTTGCTGCCATATCCGATATAATCCATTCTCTGTGGATCGACGCCGTTCAGGCTCAGGTAATGGAATACTGCTCTTGCTCTGCGATCGGATAGTTTCTGGTTACGTTCGTCCGTTCCTTCGCTGTCGGTATATCCTTCGATCCGCAGCCGCAGGGTGGAGTCTGACAACAGAATGGTTGCTACTCTATCCAGCTCGTGCAGCGATATATTCTCTATCGTTGCCTTGGCGCGTACAAAGAAGACGCGGTCGGCGGCATTGTTCACTCTTGTGATCAGCTCAGGTTTTATCGGCGGACAGCCATAGTTGGATTTCAGCCCTTTCACCAGCGGACACTTGTCGTCGTCGTCATTGACACTGTCGCCATCGCTGTCGGGTGCGGGGCAGCCCTGGAAGTTGGGCGACCCTTTCACGCCGGGGCATTTGTCTTTTTTATTCGGTACGCCATCCCCGTCGCTATCGGGGCAGCCGATGAGTGCGATGGGACCTGCGCTGTCGGGACATTCGTCTTTTTCGTCTACGACGCCGTCGCCATCACGGTCATGTGTAAGGTCTTTATTCCGATAGACGGTGTCGGCCAAAGTAGGCTTCTTATTCTTGTCATGCTGGAAGATGGGGATGGTCAGACCGACGTGTGCGTCAGCCGTCTGAAGCCGTTGTTTGAATAAGCTGGAGATCACCGATCCGCTGCCGACGAACAAGGGTCCGAAGCGTAGGCCGGCACCCCAGTTGAGCTGTCCGTTGGCGGTGTAGGAGACGGGAGAATAGATACTCACCCATTTCTTTTCCATGCGGGGCGTCACCGTAAAGGTCGTGACATAATTGGGGCTGGCAGGGCTGCTGGTGGCAACCATATTCAGCAATACATCACCATTGATATAAAGACGTTTGTAGATCTGGTAGTCGGCGTTGACATGCAGGGCCGTAGGCAGGCTCACCTTGGACGACACGGCGGCGCCTTTTACTGCTATCAGGTTGGAAGTCTTCAGGCGATTGATATAGTCGTCATAAGTCTCACCGTCCTGTTTGTTAAACTCGGCGGTATTGGCACCGGTGGCGGTGACGGTATACTGCTGGCTATTGGGAGAGTTGGTATAATTTATCGAACCGATATCGGTAACGGAGACACCCAGTCGCATTTTCGTCTCTCCGGTAGTGGCGCTCTTTGTCTCATATACAAATCCGACGTCAAAGCCAAGCCCTTTACCGTATTTATGTTTGAGATAATCGCCAAAGTTGCTGCCATTGCCGAGGTTGTCGAGATTGGAAGAATACTGTGTGGTCACGTCGCCGCTGACTTTTGCGATCTGGTTGGCGGGATCGACGTTGAGGATCGTCGGACCTGAGGCGAGGCTGCCATAGGCCAGACCAAAAATATACTTACCGGTGATGCCGACCTTGAACTCGGAATGCGCGCTCTTCATCAGCACGCGTCCGTAGGAGACACCCGCTTCTGCGAAGGCGTTGACCTTCATTTGAACGCTGGGGTTCATGACATCGACATTATAGAAATTGGGATTGGTATTACCAAGAAGTTGGAACAGGGAATTGCCCAGGTTATACTCATTACCGATGATGCGCATCCGGGTGATCAGACCGATCGCATCTTTGGAGGTAAGATTGATCGTAGCCGATGGTCCAAGGATATCCGTATTCAGATAGAGATATTTGACAGCCGTATTATTGGACTTGTAATATCCGTTGCCTTCTGATAAGTTGGAGAATTTCATGCCAAAGACCTTGCTGCGGTCGATCTCGTAGGCATTGTTGCCAGCCAGTCCGCTGATCGCAAAAAGGTTGACATTCACTTTGTATTTGCCATCGGCCAGTGTGCCGGGGTTCAGGATCAAGCCATTCACGCCTGCATAGTTGTCATAACCGTATCCAATAAAAGATTGGGACGAAGCAGTCAGGTAAAGGCATGTCAGTAATAAGAATAAAGTATACCTTTTATTCATAACGACAGGTCATTGGTTTTATATAGATATTGGCACAGGGAACACGTGGTTCTCCGGTGAAAAAACGCTGATGACGCCGTAATTATTGTGGTATATATACTTTAAATGCCCCGGCGCGCCGGTCGCAGTCGCATTAAATGCCCGCACCCGCGGTCGCGGCAGTCGTCGTTGCAGGCGCCGGCGCAACAGTTGTGGGCGCGGTCACCGGCGTATTATTGGAGCGTTTGGCCTGTGCTGCCCCTTGTCGTGGGCGGCTGAGCGCCTCCACGTCTACATTGTGATTGATCTCGACCTTTGCAATATTCATCTTTGCACCAAAGGCATTGGTGACGACGATGGTATAAGGGAAGATATAGCCTTCTGGTGTCTTTTTATAATCGCTGAAATCGATCACGATATCTTCTTCGGCGTTGGTAC